>Ga0308165_1000513_pt1 | contig 70964 bp, 59 predicted proteins | sample PhyWR2_FD_201032 | JGI IMG/M metagenome (GOLD analysis project Ga0308165, IMG submission 201032) | Phyllosphere microbial communities from UC Gill Tract Community Farm, Albany, California, United States - DLSLW.R2 | ecosystem: Host-associated > Plants > Phyllosphere > Unclassified | place: USA... | reverse complement strand
CAAATTTTACAATCTCAAAATGCTCAATCAAGAGTTCAGGTAAAAATAATTTGAGGAGTTCGGCATCGTTTAACATTCCACAAAATTATCAATATTTTTTTTCTCCCCAAGTTTTGTGATTGATCCAGAATTACAGGAAAGATTAAGAAAGCATCTTTCAAATACTATCCAAATCCCGAGTTCCACTGTTTATCATTTAACAAAATTTCATTCACTATGAAATCATCTGGATAATTATTAAACCCATCTTTTTGTTTAAGGAAATCAACAACATCATTAGCCATTTTTTGATCAGAGAACACCCCTATTTCTCTTTCGTCATCCAAGAAAGTATGAATACTATAAACGTGACTTACTTTAAAAACTGTTTCTAAATTTAATTCCTTAATTATTGTGCTGTAATCATGAATGAAATCATCTTCAGGTAAATAATCTCTTCCCATCTCACCAACAACCTCTGTAAAACCGTTTTGCCAATTTATTTTATTTAATTCAACTTTTTTTAAATAGAAATCGTTAGGATAATCTGAAAATCCACGGAAAAGCAATAACCTTTCCTTTTCTTTTTGAGCTTTATCGGGATCGTCAAAATATCCTAAAAACTTACTGTCACGGTGAGTTTTATCTATATAAACATGTTCAAGTGCGTAAAGAAAGTAATTCATAATCTTAAGTTTAATAAAAACAAAAACCACCGTAAATATACAGTGGTTTTCAAATTTTATCGGTAAGATTATTTCAGTCGGTAAGAATCGGCATTCCAAAGATACGTTTTTGATGCATTTTTCTTCTTTTCACGGTCTTTCTCATCTCTTTCCATCTCTTCCATCTTGAGGATAAAAGAGTTGGGAATTCCGCCTTTATCGTTAGGGAAAACAAATTGTTCGCTGTGGTAATAAACATCTGCGTCACCAACATTCATCAATTGAGGAAGCGCAATCATTTTTTTATCTTTTACCAGAATATACTGGTCATAACTTGCGATTCCACAGGCTTCACCCGAAACCATAGCTTTTAAAGTAAATTCTACATTTTTCAGCTTATGATTGCTTTCAATATTGAAAGTTCCGTAACTCAGACTTTCGCCTGAACCAGTATCAAAAGAAATCTCATCAATCAGTGTGTTTCCTTCAACCATTTTGATGGCTGCAATATTTTGTTGAATTGTTCCATCGAACTCAGGATTTTTTTTACTAATAGTTTGGTTAATCCAAAAAGAAAATCATATCCATTTTTAGTTCTGTAGCCTACACAAAGATTTCCGCCCCAAATGTAACCTTCGGAAGTTTTATCACCTTTCTGGTAAGATATTTGTACCAATTAGCTCTTCTTTCGCCTAATTTCAGAATAGTTTCATCTAGTTTAAGAATCAAAATTTGTTGATTCGTTTGTAGAGAATCCAAAATTTGGGCATTGACATTTGGTGATTGTCTGATTCTCGTAAAATCGGTAAAAATTTTCTGTGTTTTATTTTCTTCAAACTGAAAAACTCCGTTTGCATACTCATAATCTTCTTCCTGCGCAGAAAAAAACTGAATAATGCATAAAAATAAAATGGTGATGAATGGTTTCATATTATTTAGGTTGAGGTTGAGGCTGAGCTTGAAATTAAAATATTATAATAACAGATTTTACTTTTCAAGCAATAAGCTTACCCATTCTTCACGCTGCAATTTCTTTTTAAGTTCTAAATTGTTTTCTTTACAAACTTCCAAAATATCATCAACATCGAAGAAGCACAAACCTGAAAGCAATAATTTCCCACCTTCATTTAAAACAGAAACGTAAGTTGGAATATCTGAAATCAAAATATTTCTGTTGATATTTGCTAAAATTATATCATAATTTTCTTTTCCTAAATTGTCTGCAGTTCCCAGTTCGATATCCAATTCTACACCGTTTCTTGCAGCATTTTCTTTTGAATTTTCAACCGACCATTCGTCAATATCTATCGCTTTTGTATCTCCGGCTCCGATTTGTTTTGCATAAATCGCCAAAACAGAAGTTCCGCAACCCATGTCTAAAACTTTCTTGTCTTTAAAATCAATATCCATCATTTGTTGGATCATCAAATGCGTTGTAGGGTGGTGACCCGTTCCGAACGACATTTTTGGCTGAATGATAATTTCGTGCATTCCTTCTACAGATTCATGAAATTCTGCTCTAATCAATACTTTATCATCAATATTGATGGGTTCAAAATTCTTTTCCCATTCTTCATTCCAGTTGATATTAGGCATTTCGGTGAAAGTGTATTCTATTTTCACTTCTTCATTTTGAAAGAGAGGCAAAGCTTTCAATTCTTCTTCTTTGAAAGACTCTTTCTGAATATATCCTAAAATACCGTGAATTTCTTCTGTAAAACTGTCGAAACCTATTTCAATAAGTTCGGCCATTAATATTTCGTTCCAAGGTTGAAGTGGAGAAATCCTGAAATCGAATTCTAAATAATTTTGCATGTGAATAATTTGTTGCAAAAATAAGTATTTAAAAGTTTAAAGGTGATGAGATTTACCCATGAAGATTATAATTGAAAGAAAATATATTTTGGCTAAAGCCATGTATCGTGTCAAAGCAAAAGCGGGCTAAAGCCCGCTTCTATTGATTTTATTATCTTAATGTAGAAGTTGTTATTATTTATAACTATCGTCTTTCTGTTTCACAAAAACCCACCCCTTCAAGGAAGGGAAATTTTAGCATTACTAATACTAACTTCTAATATCTAGTTTCTAACTTCTTTCTTATGGATTTGTAGAGAAAATAGAACCATTCGCTATCAAAGCACGTCTGTTCATTTTCAAAATATCTCTTACCCATTCTGCAAAATCTTCAGGCTGAAGAACTTTATCTGGATTTCCGTCTGTCAAACCGCCTTGGATAGACATATCTGAAGCAATGGTACTCGGCGTTAAAGTAATTACACGAATGTTTTGTTTTCTCCATTCTGCCATCATTGATTGAGATAAAGAAACGACGGCTGCTTTTGAAGCTGCGTAAGCCGACATATTTGGTCCACCTTTCAAACCTGCTGTAGAAGCTACATTCACGATATCACCTTCGCCTTTTTCTTTTAAGAACGGATACACTGCTTTTGCCGCATAATACACTCCGAAAAGATTGGTTTTTATTACCTGCTCCCAAGTTTCGGAAGGCATCTCTTCAATAGAACCGAAATCTCCGATTCCTGCATTGTTGATCAGAATATCTACGCCACCCAATTGCTCTGCAATCGACTCTATTCCTGCTTTCACATGGATTTCATTATCTATACTAAAAACCGCATATGCTGCATTGACACCAGATTTTCTGATTTCGTCAACAGTCATTTTCAGGTTTTCTTCGTTTCTTCCAGTGATTCCTATATTCACGCCTTCATTGGCAAGAAGTAAAGCTATAGCCTTTCCCAGACCTCTACCACCACCCGTAATGATGGCGTTTTTTCCGCTTAGATTCATTATTTAAATTTTTATGGTGCAAATTTACGAAACCCTTTTTTTAAACAAGCGTTTATGTTTTTGATTTAATGAAAATTGATTATCAGGAAATTCTATATCAAACAAAACCAGCTTACGAATAAGCTGGTTTCTGAAAGTAATATATAAAAAGTAAAAACTGATTCTAAGGAATAAGCACTGAATTTTGAACTTCAAATTCTTCCGATGCCGAAAATTCATTTCCGTACATATCGAAAGCTTTCACCTCAACTTTGTGCTTTCCGAGTGTTAATTTATTTCCAAAACCTCCAGCCCAGATATGTTTTGACTGTTCAGGATTAGAAGGCCTTCTTCCAGGAAATATTTTTTCTGTAGAATCCCATTTAAAAACAGCGTTTGCAAAGTTGGGGTCGATAGTTTCGTTGTATTCCATTTCTTCCCATTTTCCGCCATCAATTCTGTATTGAACTTTATCTCTTTTGCTTCCCATAAAGAAGTTTGCCAAAATTTTAGCCGAAGTTTTTGATGGATGAGGGATCACTTTCGGAACATACAATTGAATTTGATAATCTTCAGGTTTTCCTGCAGTTTTATACTTCACTTTGTACTGATTATCATTAAAACTGATGAAAGAATATCCTTTTGCGGTACCATCTCTCATCGTAGAAGTCGGCAAACCGATTTCATCAGAAGTCCCTGACCACCAATCTCCGCAAGTGGTTCCTACATTATATTCGTGAAGATCTTTTGTACCTTCCCAGCCTTGAGCTTTTCCGTAAAAAATCTGCTGCTGAATGTGAGTATGAGCCGACAACATCAATGCATTTGCGAATGGAGAAAGTGCATCAAACAATTTCTGGCGATCTGCGTTTCTGAAATTATCTTCATTATTATGATCTAAAGGAATGTGAAAAGAAACAACGATCAGTTTGTTTTTGTCTACCAATTTTAAATCATTCTGGATAAACTGAATCTGATCTTCTCTGAAACCTCCCCAATATCCTTTTCCGTCTCTTGGATCCGGGTAAAGAATATCATCAAGTACAATAAAATGTACATTTCCGTAATTAAAAGAATAGTTGGCAGGCCCAAAATTGGCTTCAAAAGTTTCATCTGAAAGCTGATCATCCTTAGCATCATAATTCATATCATGATTTCCCATCACGTTGTACCAAGGCAAACCGACTTCTTTCATTACATCAGCATAAGGTTTCTGAAGACTCAGATCATCGCCTACCAAATCTCCAAGACTGATCCCGAAAACTGCATTTTTCTTGGTTGATTTCACTTCATTTACAATTGCTCTTTTAAAATAATCCAGCTGCTTTTCGGTGTAAGGTTGCGGATCTCCGAAAACCAAAATATCAAAGTTTTTGCTTTCGTTCTGTTTATGTAAAGCAAAATTTAATTCTTTTGGAAGTTCTCCTGTAGGTGCAGTTCCTTTATATTTAAAATCTGCAGGTGAACCTTTAGGCTTGTATTGATAGTAATATTGCGGTAAATTATTTTGATTTAAAGCCATCATATATCCGGATGGTTTAATAACAAAAACTGTCTGACCTTCTGTAATTGGTAAGCTATATTTTCCGTTTTTATCGGTTAATACAACCTGAGCTCCGTTTGAAACGGCTACATTTTCTATTCCTTTTTCACGTTTTTCTTTCTGCTGATTTTTATTAATGTCTTCAAAAACATATCCTGAAACCGATGCCTGAGAAAATGCCATTGCTGAAACGAGTACTGATGGCAGTAAAAATTTTATATTCATTTTAATATTGATTATTGATTAATTTGGAATTACTGATTCCACCACATTTTTGTATTGATATTATCGCCACCCATATTTTGAGAAGCCGTTACGTAATTGTCATAATTCTGAACTTTTGTAACCGTTGGATAAGGCATTCTCTGGGGCATTTTTGCGTTATTCATCAAACCTCCGTTGTTGGGCAATACGGGAAAACCTGTTCTTCTTTGTTCATACCACTGTTGATGATCTACAAAGAACAATCCTACATATTTCTGAAGCATAATTCTTTCTAAAGTTCCGTTGTACGCTACTTTCGGATTGGCAAAATAGTTTGCAGGCATTGTTGCTCCCCACTGTTCAAGAGTCGCTTTCACGCCGCTTTCATAGAAAGTTTGTGCACTTCCCGGAATAATTCCTTTAAAAGCCAACTCCGAAAGAATAAACTGAAGTTCTGCATAAGGCATTACCAAAATTTTCAGCGGTGCTTTTGCTAAATTCTGATTCAGATTTGAAGGCTGATAATCGAATGTAGATCCCAATGCGTATCCGGAAGGAACACCTTTATAACCAATATTTGCATTGGCGGGCGGAAGACTTTTAGCCTGAGTAAAAAACATGCTTAATCTTGGGTCATTATTGTCTACTAAAGTCTGAGTGAAAAAACCTCCTGAAGCTCTATATGCTGTAAAATCCTGCGGTCTTGCAATCGGCGGCATCAATGGTGCAACACCTGAAATATCTAAAGTAGCACCATCTGCATTACTCTGAAAAATCGGATAAACTGTAGGATTACTAACAATCTCATTGATTCTGGCGTGCACATCTACTTCGCCATTTTTATTTAAAATCCTTGTTAATAGTCTTAATGAAAGAGAATTACAGAATTTTTTCCACTTTATGATTCCGGCTGTGCTTGCGTTGGCCTGAAAGAAAAGATCGCCTTCTGTCAACGTTTTTGTGGTATCAAAAAGTGTATTTGCTTCTTTAAGATCATTCAAAAGAGATAAATAGATGTCTTTCTGTTTATCATATTTTGGCTTCATTATATTTTCTTCAAGGCGTAAAGCTTCCGTCATCGGGACATCTCCAAATGCATCGGTAAGATTGGCCATAATCCAAGCATTCAAAACTTTAGAAATAGCGAGATAATTATTGTTTTGCTCTTTTTTTGCAGATTCATTCAGCTCTTTTACCTGTTTCAGCCATTTGTAGCTTGTATTCCAATATCCGTTTCCGGTACTTTCGGTTAAATAATAACGGCTTACTGTATTTCCTTCATTAGGAAAATCCAGAGCAACCTGCATGATATCGAATGTAAAATCATCTGCTCTGTTGTATCCGTAAGATCCCATTTCGTACTGAATCGGAACGAGAAAACTGCCTACAGAAGGCTGCTTTATTTTGCTTGTATCTGTATTGATCTCTTCAAAGCTTCTTTCGCAAGAATTCACACTAAAAACCGAAAGAGCAATTGCGGTAGATAAAAATATTTTTTTCATGAGGTTGATCTTAGAATTTTAAATTAACTTGAAAACCGACAGTTCTTGCCGATGGAAGTTGACCAATTTCAGCACCTGGAGTAATTGTAGAGTCATTAAGCGCAGCAACTTCAGGATCAAACATTGGGAACTTTGTCCACATCCAAAGGTTTTTACCAAAAACTGCCAAAGTAAGTTCGGTAAGTTTTAGCGGCGCTATCACATCTTTTGAAAATGAATAGGCGATTCTTGCGTCTCTCAATTTGATGAAAGAAGTATCAAAAGTATTGGTCTCAATATTGGCTCTTCTGTAGTAATCACCGTAATATGCTGCTAAACCGACTGCTTTTGTATTTGGACTGTAAGTTCCGTCAGAATTTAAAACAACACCTTGTCCTACAATCGTTCCACTCGGATTATCTCTTCCCATTAAAGTATTCTCAATTTTACCTTGCTCAGACATTTTGTGATGGGTTTGAGAATATGCCATTCCACCATACTGACCATCAATTGAGAAGCTGATTTGCCAGTTTTTAATTTTGAAATCATTTTGAAAACCAGCTCTCCATTTCGGGAATGCATTTCCTACTTTCTCTACTCTATCAGGTCTTGAAGGAAGTCCTGTAGTTGTGTCATAAACAACTTGTCCGTCAGCATTTCTTACCAATTTGAAACCGTAAAGATCTCCCAAAGAACCGCCAACAACTGCGTTGTAATATAAAACTCCGGCTACTGTAGAAATTGTGTAAGAACTTTCTCCTGCAAATTCGTCAGGTAAAGTCAGGATTTTATTTCGGTTTAAAGTCCAGTTTGCTGAAATGTTCCAGCTGAAGTTTTGGGTTTTGAAAGGCATTGCATTCATGCTCATTTCAACTCCTCTGTTTCTTACTTTTCCGGCATTAATAATTCTGTTTGAATATCCAGATTCTAATAATGTAGGAATGGTAATAATCTGATTATCGGTATCATTCTGATAAAGCGTTACATTATAACTTAATCTGTTTTTCAACACTGAAAAATCCATCCCAGCTTCAATATTGGTATTATCTTCAGGCTTTAATAATGGATTTGGATATGTTCCCGGTGTTAAAACAGAACCAATAAAATCACTTGGTGTGTAATATTTATCTAACTGATAAGGAAGACCTGCAACCCCAACTTTTGCCCAAGAAGCTCTTAATTTCCAATAATTGAAAGTCGGACTTGATAATTTTAATATATCAGAAAGAATAAAGCTACTGCTCACCGATGGATAAAAGAATGATCTGTACTGTACAGGAAGCGTGCTGCTCCAATCATTTCTTCCGGTAACATCCAAAAACACCAAGTTATCATAATTTGCACTCAACAAACCATATACAGAATTAGTTTGCTGATCATTTGGCTTCGGAACTTTTGTAATTAAAGAAATTGCGTTATTTAAACTATAATCTCCAATTACTTTCAAACCTTCTGCACGGTAATCATTCATTACATATTCGTTGTAACGAACACTTGCTCCTGCATTTGCAGTAATATTAAATTTGTTGAAATCTTTTTTGAATGTGAATAACAAATCATTATTAAATTCATTATTCTTAATGTATTGTTCTCTGTAAAAACCTTTTAAATAATTGGCAGAGCTGTAAGGTCTTTTCGTTGTTCTTTCTTCATCAAGCATTTCAATCCCTGATCTCAACATCAAACTGAAGTTTTTATTAAAATCATACGTTCCTGAAATGTTTCCTGTAATCATTTTCTTTTCAACACCGTTCAACATTTGATAAGCAATCAAATAGGGGTTATCAATAAACGAACTGAATGGATGAATCTGATCAACCTGCTCCTGTCCCGGTTTCCAAATAGGTTTATACCAAGCCAAATCAACATTCGGATTCTGGAAAATCATGAAATAAGAAATCGACTGGTTATTATATCCCGTCGCGGGAAGATTGTCACTTTTTGTATTGGCGTAATTAAATTTTGTTGAAATTTTAAACTTATCTGTTACTTTATGATCTAATGAGAACGCTATATTAAAACGGTCAAACCCTGTATTGGGCATCATCCATTTATTATCAAGATAAGAAAGTGATGTTCTGAAACTTGTTCTTTCTGTGCTGCTTTCAACAGAAATATTATTAGAAGAAGTTACACCCGTTTCCCAAAAACCTTTTATGTTATCTTCATACGGTCTCCACAATTGTCTTTCTGCACTTTGTCCTAAAAGATTAGGATCATACTGAAAATAAGATTGCCCATTAAACTTAGGTCCGAAAGCACTACTCGTTCCACTTGTACTTACCCCATCTGCAGAGGCACCGTAAGAATAGAAGAATTCTCCTGCCGTATTTTTAGCCAAAGTTCCCTGTCCGTATTGATACTGATAATCCGGCCATTTTAAAACCGAATCAAAGCTTAAAGAAGAATTAAAAGAAACCTTAAGCTTTCCATTTTTACTTTTCCCCGATTTTGTGGTAACCATTAAAGCTCCGTTTGCTGCTCTAGAACCATACAAAGCTGCTGCAGAAGCACCTTTTAGAATAGTTACAGATTCTATATCATCAGGATTGATACTATTCAAACCGTTTCCTAAATCGATGGGCAAATCTCCTCCGGTTCCTGCACCATACGCTGCAGTTCCGGTTCCGGTTGTGGAATTACTCAAAGGAACACCATCAACAACAATCAGAGCATAGTTTCCGTCAAGGTTAAAAGATTTTTCACCTCTTAAAGTTATTCTGGAAGAACTTAAAGGTCCTGCTCCTGCAGTCTGAATTTTCAAACCCGCAACACGACCTTCCAGACCTTGAGCCCAGTTGTTATTCTGAATGTTTTCAAAAACCTCAGCATCTACTTTCTCGGCTACATAACCTAAGGATTTATCTTGTCTTTTGATACCCAGAGCTGTCACTACAACTTCATCAATATTTTTGATCGTATCTTTCTTCACCTGCTGCTGGGCTGCCATATTGACGCTCACCAATCCTAACACAGATAAAAGAAGTAATTTTTGAGTCTCTTTACGCATACACTTTTTTGTTTGCGCAAAATTAGAAAGCTATGACCAGCATAGCTTTAATACGGTTTTAACATATTTTAAACAATTTCTAAACGCCATATTAACTTATGATTAACGATTATGTATAAGCTTTTAGTTAACAGTGCATTAAAAGCATGAATAAGTTTTAATACAAAAAGTGGCTTATTTTATCATACCTTTATTGTCTTTTCCTGAGAAAATAAAAAAAATTGTTGATAGTGTTTAGTTGACAGTTGGTAGATTTAAATTCAATAGTTTTATGCTTGTATGCAATTTTTATGAATTGAAATTTAAAGATTAAGTGTCGCTCCTACGGAGCTTAAGATTGTTTACGCAATTTTGCTATAAAAGTTTATTCCTACGAAGCAAAGAACTGAGATTATTAATAAAAAAAATCTGCCTTGAAAGAGACAGATTTTATATAATAGAAAAAATTCAGAATATTACTTATTCTTCAACTGATCCGGAATATTGGTTGTAACGAATTTTACTCCTTGTTTTTTCAATTCATTATAGATTTCAACGTCATTTACCGTCCATGAATTGGTGATTAATCCTAAAGCGTTTGCTTCAGAAATCCAGGTCGGGTTTTTCTGAAATACTGAATAATGATAATCTAATCCGTCTAAACCTTCTTCTTTAATCTGCTGTGGAGAAAGTTCACCTCTTAAATACTGAACTTTAAAATCTGGAGCAATTTTTTTGATCTGTTTGCAGATATTTAAGCTGAACGAAATGTATTCACATTGAGACTCAAACTTCATATCTTTGATCATGGCAATAGTTTTTTCGACCAATTCGTTTTCCAACGCTTCGGTCTTTGCCGGCTTTATTTCTACGATAAGCTTTAGTGCTTTGTCTTTTTTACCAGCTTTGAGATAATCTTTTAAAGTCGGATATTTTTCACCATTTGATAGTTTCAGTTTTGCCAATTCTTTGAAATCGGTTTCAGAAATTTCCATTTTACCGTGATGCTCATCGTGATTAATGACCAAGACACCGTCTTTTGACATTCTTACATCAAACTCAGATCCGTAGATTTTTAATTTTTGAGCATTTTGTAGTGCTGTAACAGAATTTTCCGTTGTTGGAGGCTGCGTTTGAAAATAACCTCTGTGTGCAATGATTTGGGTTTGTGCGTTCATAAAAGCTGTTGTTAAAACTGCAAACCCTAAGATAAACTTTTTCATAATATCGATTGATCATTAAAATCTAAAAGCCTTTTTCAGACTTTTAGATAAAATTAGTACTTATTTTTTAGAATGAATATTTTGCTCCGATCTGAATTTGATAAGGATTTCCTGACAATGGAGCCAAACCATTTGTATTTTTCACATATTCAAATTGTTGAGTGGTGGTATTGAACTTCGAAGCTCTGTATAATGCCATATTTCCGTATGATTTGTTGACACCCCATTCTCTGTTAAGCAAATTGGCAAAGTTGAAAATATCAACAGAAAGTTCAAATGCACCGACTTTTTCAAACTTGATTTTTTTTGCTAAACGTACATCCCAAACTCCATAGAAACCGTTCTTTCCACCATTTCTTTCTGCAATTTTGTTGTTGTAATCTGTGATATAATTTTTTAGAGCGTTCCCAACTTCAGGATCGTTTATCAAAGATTGGGTAAGTTCAGGAAAAATATACGCCAAATCATTAGAATCAACAAAATCTCCATTGATATTTCCTCCTGCAGTCACCGAGAAACGTGTTCCTCCAATTCCTGAATATCTTAATCCTAAGGTAAATCCTGCAATCGTAGGTGAGTTACCGTAAATAACCACTTTGTTTCTGAATTGATTATCAGAATACGTCATTTTCAGATCTCTCGGATCACCCTGAACAAGAGTAGATAATGTAGCAGAATTGGCTACATTTCCGTTGTAAGAAGTATTGTCTCTGATATCTGACCATGTATAACTTGCCGTGATCTCACCATCTTTCCAATAACGGTAGCTTGTATCAAACACAAATGAAAACTGATTCACCTTGCCATCACTTACCAATTCGAGTACTCTTCCGAAGTTGTTGTTAATTCTACCATCTTTCCAATTCAGAGTTACGGTATTGTTTGCATTATTGGTAATCCCTTTTATAGGAACAAACACGCCTCTTCCACCTTCATTTGCCAACGTGATGAAAGGATTTGCCTGCATATTTCTGTCGTAATAGAAGTAGTTGTTTCTTCCTAAAGCCATATAACCGGCAACTCCCGCTCTGAACCTTTCGTTGAAGAAATGGGTATAAGAGAAATTGGCTTTATAAACGATAGGAATTTTAGCATCTTTTCCTGTATAATTGATGGTTGGAAGCTGGTATTGAGACAATGTAGGTACAGTTCCGTAATCATTTCTGTAGCTGATGAAGTCTGGAGTAAGGCCAATCTCTGAAGGATTGATATCAACGGTTGCCAAATGTTTCCCATCAAACACCAAATTGTTGATTACCATATAATTATTAATATCAGAAGAGAAGATACCGGCTCCGAATTTTATGAAATCTTTATTGCCTTCATTAATATTCCAGTCAAACTGAAATCTCGGCTGAATTACAAAAGATTTAATCTTATTATCTGTACGTATTCCCATTTCGTCAAACAGTTTTTGGTTAAATTCTGCTTTCGGATATCCTCCGTAATCCAATCTCAAACCTCCCATAAAATCAAGACCAGTCGCAAGTTTTGTCTGAAACTGCCCGTACACGCCAATATTCCAAATGCTCGATTTTACTGAAGGGTCTGCCACCAAAGGAACTTCTCTGTAATACCTGTTTGAAATAAGGTTATTAAAAGCATCTATTCCCTGATAATGAAATCTGCCGTTTACCTCACTTCCATACACCGATTTTGATTTTGTATACATCAAGTCAGCTCCAAATGTATATTTTACTTTGTCTGTATTGTAATATAAATTATCAACGATCTGGAAAACATTATTTCTAAAGCTTTCCTGTGCGAAACGGTGTCCGCCAATCTGAATATTCGTTGTTTTTTTGCTTCCATCAAAAAGAGTTGATGCCACACCCTCCACAATTGCTCTCGGAACCGGATGTCCTAACTGATCGTTTTGATAACTATCCTGAAAAGTGTATAAATATTGAGCTTTTAATTCGTTGGTTAAATTTGATTTTACATTTGTTCTCAAGGTAAACAACAAACTGTTATCAAGATTCTTGTCATTTGCGAACGATTCAAAGAAATTAATAGCCGTGTTGTCACCCAAACCGTTTTTATTCAAATCGTACGTGAAATTGTTTCGTACCGTTAATAAGTTTTTATCATTAATCTGCCAGTCAAGACGTAAAAATCCTGCGTCAGAATTTCTCACTTTATCGAAACTTCCAAACTGAGGCGTATTTCCAACACCATATTTTGCTCTCGCAATATCTACAAACTGATTCAGAGTCTGGTTTGTAATATTAAATCTCGCTTCATCCTCATTCGATTTAATATCGGCAATAATCAATGGTCTCGAATCTAGCTGGTGATCCCAAGCTGCAAAAAAGTGAAGCTTATTTTTAATGATCGGTCCACCCAAAGAGAATCCAAACTGAGAAGTCGAAAAATCGTTGGTCCTTTTATTTCCTCTGATATCGTACGGGCTCGATAGCCAATTTGTTCTTAAATACTCCCATGCACTTCCCGAAAATTTATTGGTTCCGGATTTTGTAACTGCACTTACCGTTCCGCCTCCACTTCTACCCAAAGTAACATCATACTGATTGGTTGTGATTTTAAATTCTCGTACCGCTTCAATCGATATAGAAAATGGCGCACCGCTTCGGCTGGTTGTAGATCCTGCAGAAGTAGGATTTTTAGCAGTCATTCCGTCGATGGTAAAATTGGTAGAAGATCCCAATTGCCCTGATAAATTTCCACCTTTCCCACTCAAAGGAGACAATTCCGTAAGACTGGTAAAATTTCTTCCGTTTACGGGTAAAATACCTATATTTTTTGCAGATATTGCTGTTGCTGCTCCTAAGTTTCCTATTTTATTTTTAAGGTTTCCATTAATGATTACTTCTTCAATCATTTTTTCGCTTTCATCCAAATCGAGATTCACAGTAACCTGATCTCCGAAATTCACATTGTAGCCCTCCTTTTTTTCATCATTGACGATCACCGTATATGGTCCTCCCAGAGGTATTTCTTTGAAAATATATTCACCTTTAGAATTAGTTTCTGTTACTGTACGGAAACCGGTAGACTCATTCACAATGGTAACTTTTACCTTTTCCTGAACATTTTTGCCGGTAATTTTCCCTACAATAGAAGCCTGTGTAGTTTGTGCATAGGCAATAGTTCCTACACCCAAAAACAGAAGTCCCAATAAAATCTTTGCTTTTTTCATATAATAGATTAACTGGGGACAAAGGTATAGTGACTTTACAAGCCAGCTGTTTACGGGTGTTTTAACATTTTTTTAATTAAATTGAAATATTATGTTAAATCAGTGTAAACGATAAAAGTATTAGAAACACTATCAAATCGTTAGAATAGATTACAAAGTTTTAATTTTCCCAGAATAATTAATAGTGTTATTTTTTTAAATTATTATTTACATTATTTTTGTTGAAAAGATAGAAACCCATGTCCGAAAACATTCAGCATAAAATAGAGCAACTCCGAAAAGAACTTCATCAGCATAATGAAAACTATTATCTGATGGATGAGCCCAGTATTTCTGATCTTGAGTTTGATTTATTACTAAAAGAACTTCAGGATCTGGAGGCGCAGTATCCCGAATTCTATGATGATAATTCACCAACTATTCGTGTAGGAGGTGGCGTTACAAAAATTTTCCCGACCATTCAGCATCAATTCAGAATGTATTCTTTAGACAATTCTTACGATTTTGATGATTTGGCAGACTGGGAAAAGCGAATCATAAAAACCATCGACGAACCTGTAGAATTTGTTGCCGAGCTCAAATATGACGGTGCCTCAATTTCTATTCTTTACGAAAATGGAAAATTATCACAAGCTGTAACTCGTGGTGACGGTTTTCAGGGAGATGAAATCACGTCTAATGTGCGAACGATTTCAGATATTCCGTTAAAACTAAGCGGAGATTTCCCCGAGAGATTTTTTATGCGTGGCGAAATTTATTTAACACGAAAAAATTTCGATAAAATCAATAAACTGCGTGAGGAAGAAGGATTAGACCCATTTATGAATCCCAGAAATACGGCAAGTGGAAGCTTAAAAATGCAGGACAGCGGTGAAGTGAGAAAACGCAGGCTGTCATCGGTACTTTATCAATTTGTTTCGGATGAAATTCCTGCTGAAACTCATTGGGAATTGCTTCATGAGGCAAAAAATTGGGGTTTTAAAATTTCAGATCAGGCAAAACTCTGCAAAAATTTAGAGGAAATTAAAGAATTTATTAATTTTTGGGACACCGAAAGGCACAATCTTCCATTTGAAATTGATGGAATTGTACTGAAAGTAAACTCAATAAAACAACAAAGACAGCTTGGCTACACCGCGAAATCGCCACGTTGGGCAATGGCGTATAAATTTAAGGCTGAAAAAGTGGAAACCGAATTGCAGAGTGTTTCTTATCAAGTGGGACGAACAGGAGCCATCACTCCAGTTGCCAATCTGAAACCTGTTTTATTAGCCGGAACAATTGTAAAAAGAGCTTCTCTGCATAACGAAGACATCATTAAAAAACTAGATTTGCATGAGCACGATTTTGTGTACGTGGAAAAAGGAGGCGAAATTATTCCTAAAATTGTCGGCGTTAACGCTGAAAAAAGAACATCTGAAAGCAAAGAAATTGAATATATCAAAAATTGCCCGGAATGCGGAACTGAGCTTGTAAAAATAGTGGATCAAGCCATTCATTTCTGTCCGAATGATTTACATTGTCCGCCGCAGGTTGTTGGAAGAATGATTCATTATGTTTCAAGAAAAGCCTTGAATATTGATAATCTGGGAAGTGAGACAATTGAGCAGCTTTATAAAGAAAAACTGGTTGAAAATCCTGCCGATTTTTATACTTTAACCAAAGAACAACTTCTTCCTTTGGAAAGAATGGCTGAAAAATCAGCTCAAAATATTATTACCGGAATTGAAAAATCGAAAGAAATCGCTTTTGAAAAGGTCTTGTACGGAATAGGAATTAAACACGTCGGTGAAACCGTTGCTAAGAAATTGGTGAAAAACTTCAACACCATTGAAGATTTAAAAAATGCAACCGCCGAAGAACTGTGTCAGGTAGAAGATATCGGAATGAAAATCGCAATAAGCATCGTTGATTTCTTTAATAATTCTGAAAACATTCTGATGCTTGAAAGATTAAAATCTTACGGCGTTCAGCTTGAAAAGGGAGAAAATACAAATGAAATTTTATCAAATATTCTGGAAGGAAAAACCTTCCTATTCACCGGAAAACTCTCCCTTTTCACCAGAGAATCTGCAGAAGAAATGGTAGAAAAGCACAACGGAAAAAATATCTCCGCAGTTTCTAAAAACCTAAATTATTTGGTGGTTGGAGAAAAGGCGGGAAGTAAATTAAAGAAAGCCCAGGATATTGGAACGATTACGATTCTTGATGAGCAGCAGTTTTTGGATCTGATTGAGAAACATTAGAATTCAAAAATAATATTTAACATTGTAAGCCATTGGAATTTATTTTCAATGGCTTACTTTTACCATTGACAAAAAAGCAACTAATAATTTATGAAAAAAATCTACCTAATCATCTTTTTGGTTATGTTCACTGTGTGTAATGCACAAATTGTGAATATTCCTGATGCAAATTTTAAAGCTAAACTTTTATCTGCAAACACTACTAATGGGATCGCATCCAATGGTGCCAACCAAAATATTGTAATTGATACAAATGGAGATAACGAAATTCAGATTTCAGAAGCATTGAATGTATCAAAACTATTTATTCCTGGTCAAGCTGGTAATATGATTGCTGATCTTACAGGTATTAATCAGTTTACTAATCTTACGTCTTTATCTGCTTTTAATAATGCTTTGACTAATCTCCAAATATCCGGATTATCTAATCTTCAAGTTATACATGTAGCCAATAATAATCTTACAGCTCTTTCTGTTAACAATTTAAACAGTCTACAGAATTTAACCGTCACTAATAATCAACTTACTAATTTATCAATTACCAATACCCCAAATCTGCAAACTCTCTCTTGTAGTGGAAATCAATTAACATTAGTTGATATTTCTAATTTTCCAAATCTGATAACTCTAGAATGTAATAATAATTTAATTACAACATTAGCTTTAAATAACAATAATAATTTGGGAAATATTTCTGCTTCAAATAATCAGCTTACAACAATTCCTTTTGGGGAGGCTCCTAATTTGAGTAATCTATATATTAATAACAATCTCTTCACAACAATTGATGTTGGTCAACTCACGCAGCTTGGAAATTTTAATTTTTCTAATAATCCTAATCTCATAAGCTTTAATATTAAGAATGGTAAACATAATTACACTCAAAATGCAATACCGATTTTTTCAAACACACCCAATTTAAAATACATCTGTGTTGATGATTTTGAGCTTGGAATAATATATTCACTTGTAAATTATTATAACCAATCTAATGTAGTATTAAACTCATACTGTTCTTTTACTCCCGGAGGAAACTTTCACACAATACAAGGAACTACAAAATATGATGCAAATAACAATGGTTGTGACATCAATGATCCTGCAAAAGCTTTTCAAAAATTTTCAATAACAAATAGCCTTAATTCCGGAAATATGATAGCAAGCGCTTCAGGAAATTATTCAATTCCGGTAAATACGGGTTCCCATACAATCACTCCTATTCTGGAAAATCCTTCTTACTTTAATATTTCTCCAACGAGCTTTGTCGCAAATTTCCCAGCACAAACAAGCCCTTTAACCCAAAATTTCTGCTTAACAGCAAACGGAACGCATAATGATCTTGAAGTTATCATCCTTCCAATAACTGCAGCTTCACCAGGTTTTGATGCAAAGTACAAAATTGTCTATAAAAATAAAGGAACAACAACGCAATCTGGAACTTTAGTATTTAACTATAATGATAATTTGATGAATTTCCTAAACGCTACACTTGTTCCAAATTCACAGACTGCTGGAGTTATAAACTGGAATTTCACCAATCTTCTTCCATTTGAGACTAAAGAACTTACATTAACATTTAATTTAAATACTCCTACACAAACTCCTGCATTAAACGGCGGGGATGTTCTTCATTATACTGCACAAATTAACGGAACGACTGATGAAACTCCTGCGGATAATATGTTTACATTAAATCAAACCATTGTAAACTCTTTTGATCCGAATGACAAAACCTGTTTGCAGGGTGCAACAATCGAATCTGCACAGGTTGGAGACTATGTACATTATTTAATTCGTTTTGAAAATACAGGAACAGCAAATGCTCAAAACATTGTTGTAAAAGATGAAATTGATATTTCGAAATATGATTTATCAAGTTTAATTGCACTTAATGCAAGTCACAATTTTGTAACAAGAATTACAGGAAATGTTGTAGAATTTATTTTTGAAAACATTCAACTCCCTTTTGATAATGCTACAAATGATGGATATGTTTCATTTAAGATCAAAACAAAAGCCGATTTAACAGTAGGCGACAGTTTCAGCAATCTGGCAAAAATTTACTTTGATTACAATCATCCGATTGTTACAAACACTTATGTAACTACGGTTCAGAACGTTTTAGGTACTTCAGAGATCAGCAATGATAAAGCTGAACTTACTATTTATCCGAATCCGGTAAAAGAAGTTTTAAATATTCAATCGAAAAACCAAATTGTAAAAGCCGAAATTTATGATACAAATGGAAGGATCTTGATTTCTGCTTCCTTAAAAGGTAATTCTATAAATGTTTCCGAACTTTCGAAAGGTAATTATATTATTAAATTATTCTCAAAAGATAAAACGTCAGTACACAAATTTATTAAGAATTAACTGTAATTCTTAATTCAATAAAAACTCCAAAAGCTTTGCCTTTGGAGTTTTTACTTTTTACTGATTATTCTTCAGCCATTCTAAACGTCGCTGATCCGGTAGGTGTTTCACAGAAAAATTCTCGAAAGTAGCTTTAAAGCCGTTTCCATCCGGGCTTGCCGCCATAAAACCTACTTTTACAGGCGTATTGTCCTGTAGATAAGCATTTCGCATCATCACATATTCTTTATCATCAAACGAATAAAAAATCTCAACGGCATCCAATCTTCTCACTGCTTTTATCCAGACAAAAGGTGGCGTTTTTTCTAGAACAATAACGCTCCAATCGCTTGTTTTATGAGTAACAACTGTGCTTAAATTAAATTTTCCATCCACAAATTCTACTCCCGCTTTAATATAATTCTGCTCATCGATTCTTAACATTAAACCCATCTGATCAAAACGTGTTTTATAATTTCCGGTAATTTTCACTTTCGTCTCAAATTCACCACCGTATGTTGAATAATAAAACGGTGCATCATCTACCGTAAAACCGTAATGTGAAATCCTCCAGTAATCACTTTGGGGCGTAACATTCATTGTCAGTTTTTTATCTTTGATTTCCCATTCCTGCGGCTCATTAAACCAAGTCATTTTTTCAAGAGATTGAGCTTTTAAACCTTGAAAAAAAGCAAAAACCAAACTTAAACGTATTAAAATCTTCTTCATATATACTTTATTTTTTATTTAAATTAATAATCTGCATCCATACAATTCATTTTCTGATGGTTAATTTTCCCAATAATTCATTGTATTTTTACACTAAATAATAGAGCAAAATTAAAATCTCAGAATTTTAATATCAATACTGATTAATAACCATTTTGATGAAGAATATTCAATCTGATTTAAACGATCAACTTCTCCGCCAGAACTTCACGTCTTCTGAAGAAAAAGAAAAACGACAATTGGAAGACTGTCAGGAAAAAGCGAAAAATTTTGTCGAACTAGAAAATGGAATTGCCGTTTTAAGTGACTTAAGAAACGACAAAAGTTATATTTATGCCGGAAAATTCGCTGATGAGCTTAATATTTTTAAAGATAAAAATATACAGGAAATCGAAAGCATCTGGGAAAAAGAACTTTTTGATCAGCTAAATGCTGAAGATGTTTTGCAAAAGCATGTTTTAGAGCTCCAATTTTTTCAGTTTATCAAAACCATTCCTTTTGAGCAACGCAAAGATTATTGTGTAATCAGCAGGTTAAGAATTTCTGAAAAGCAAAATCAGAAATCATTAATTCATAAAATGTTTTATTTTTCTAATTCTGATAATTGCAATACAGAACTCTCACTTTGCCTTTATAATTTCGACTTTTTTCAATCGGATTCATATACAGGAATGATTATCAATACCGCAAACGGAGCAATAATATATCAAGCTGAAGTTGAAAATTCTGCATTTCTTTCCGTACGTGAAAAGGAAATTTTAAAAATGACTCAGCAAGGCAAAAAAAGTAAAGAAATTGCAGAAGTTTTGTTCATAAGTATTAATACGGTAAATCGTCATCGCCAAAATATTATTGAAAAAATGCGGGTTTCAAATACCACAGAAGCCTGTGCAATGGCATCACGATTAAAATGGATCTAAAATATATATATTTTATTGTAACTTTATTTCACTAAAATTATACAATGGATTTTCTAAGAGACCACTCCATTCAAAACGAATTGCTTTTGATTTTTATTTCCGTATTCCTCGGTCTTTGCATAGGCGCTGAGCGAGAATACAGAAATAAATCTGCAGGATTGAGAACTTTTATATTGGTTTGTTTCGGATCTTGTCTTTTCACCATTCTTTCCGTTAAAATCGGAATTAAAGATCCTGATCGTTTGGCCGCAAACATTATTACCGGGATTGGGTTTTTAGGCGCAGGAGTTATTTTTAAAGGAGATAATAAAATCGACGGTATCACCACTGCAACAACGATTTGGGCAACTGCATCTATCGGTATGGCTGTCGGTTCAGGATACGTTTATTTATCATTGTTGGGCACTTTACTGGTTTTGCTAATTTTAAGCTCACTCACCTATTTTCAAAACTATATTGATCATAATCATAAGATCCGGGAATATAAAATTGTAGTCGCCAGCAAGGAAAATCTTGATTATTGCCGGGAATTATTTACAATTCACAATTTAAAATTCATTGTAGTCAAACAGCAGTTTTCAAAAGAATCATCCAGCACAACCTGGCTTCTTACCGGGAAAAACAGCCGTCACGAAGATCTTATACAGCAGATGATGCATGATACAAAGATTGATTCTTTTCAATTTTAAAATTGGCTTTTAAATTAAAATTTAAATTTTTCCGATCACCTTCAATTCAAATCTATTTTAACTGTTTTTTATTATTTAACAGTAAATAATTTAACTTCATTAAGGATTAGGTTTAAGAAATTAAACAGTATTTTTACATTACAAAACCTAATATCCATAAGGATTTCATGGAAAAACTGCTGAACATTTACACGAGTATAGAAGGTCTATCTGAGGAAGAAGCTTTGTATCACGTCAACAAATTTGAGAAGATTGTTTTTGCAAAAAAGACAATGATTTTGAAAGAAGGAACGGTAGAAGATTATCTGTATTTTATCGACAAAGGAATTATTCGTTTTTTTGTGAATAAGGTGCATCCAACCGAGCCGTCAAAAGAAGTTACATTTTCTTTTATTGCAGAAAATATGTTCTGCAGCGCTTATGATTCATTTATTACCAGAAAACCTTGTGCCTATAATGTGGAAACAGTGCAGGAAACAGTTGTATACAGAATTCACTTTGATGATATTCAGGAGCTTTATGAAAGAAGTAAAGTCGGAAATTATTTAGGGAGAATCTCTGCAGAGAGTCTGTATGTGCGAAAAACTCAGCGCGAAATATCATTACTTACACACAACGCAGAAGAGCGTTACAAGAATTTGGCGAAGGCATATCCGCATTTTATCAAGGAAATTCCTTTGAAGCATATTGCATCTTACATCGGGATCACTCCACAAGCGTTAAGCCGTATCAGAAAACAGAATTTATGAACATAGGTTCATTTTTTTACTCAAAAAAAATCAGTTATTTTGCAGCTAGCAAGAAAACACAAGTGATGAAATTTTCTTTCTCAGAAACAATACAATAAAAAGTATATCACAGTGTAAAAAGATCTTTTGAAATTTATTTCATAGAGTTCGTCAGCTGAAAAAAAATATATCCCGAAAACCCTTCCTAAATTTTAATTTTAGGAAGGGTTTTTCTTTTATTAAAAAAATTAAAATGTGTATTTTAGACAAAATTTTTAAATAATGATAAAACGTAATATTCTTATTGCTTCTGCTTTCTTCAGTTTCTCTTGGGGAATCGCTCAGCAATACGGCGGAATGTGGATTCCTACGGAGCTCAATGAAAAGGAAATGAAAGATCTTGGGATGAAAATTTCTGCTAAAGATATTTTTAATACACAAAAACCAAGTATCAAAGATGCTGTGGTACAGTTCAACGGTGGCTGTACAGCCGAAATCATCTCACCAAAAGGATTATTACTTACCAATCATCACTGTGGTTACGGGCAAATTCAGGCACATTCTACCGTGCAGAACGATCTTCTTTCAAACGGATTCTGGGCAAAAAATATGTCTACAGAACTTCCAAATCCGGGAGTAACCGTTGATTTTATTGTTGATATTAAAGATGTTTCTGCTCAGATTTTAGAAGATACCGAGAACCTTCAGGAGCCGGAACTGGCAAAACAAATCGCCAAAAATATTGAGATTTATAAAAATTCTCAGAAAATAGAGAATTATCAGTCGATTTCTGTAAAACCAATGTACTACGGAAATAAGTTTTATGCTTATGTAATAGAAACTTATAAAGATGTACGTTTGGTGGGTGCACCGCCTCAGAGCATCGGAAAATTCGGAAGTGATACAGATAACTGGGTTTGGCCGAGACATACAGGAGACTTCTCAATGTTCAGAATCTATGCTGATAAAAACAATAAGCCTGCAGAATATTCCAAAGACAACATTCCTTACGTTCCGAAACATTACCTTCCCGTTTCAATAAAAGATAAGGCAGAGAATGACTTCACGTTTGTATTCGGATTTCCAGGAAGAACGACAGAATATCTTCCGGCAATTGCAGTAGAAAAAATCATGAAAGAGATTGATCCTGCAAGAATTGCCGTACGAGACGTTGCATTGAAAACATTAGACGAAAAAATGCGTGCTGACGACGCCACAAGAATTAAATATGCTTCTAAATTCGCATCTGTAGCCAACTATTGGAAAAAATGGATCGGTGAGGTAGAAGGTCTGAAAAAGTCTAATGCCGTACAGAAAAAAGTAATGTATGAAGGTTCTTTAGTTGCTAAAAATCATGAAGTAAAAGCAACTTTAGACCAACTGAATAAACTGTATAACGACCAGGCGCCTTATGCCTTAAACAATGCGTATTACAGCGAAGTTGTAAGAAATGCAGAAACGTTTGCATTAGCAAATATGTATTCAAATTATATTACTTCTGTAGAAGCCGGAAGAATGGATGAAAAAGGAATTACTGCTTTTAAGAACAAACTGACATCATTCTATAAAGATTACAGCGCTGAACTGGATGCTAAAGTTACCGCTAAACTTTTGGCATTATATGCTAATAAAACGGATGCACAGTTTTTGCCAACCGGTTTTGATAAATATAAAAATGAAGCTCAGAATATTGCAAATTTTGAAGAATTATCAAAAAATTCTGTTATCACAGGAAGAAGCCAGGTGAATGGTGCTGCTCTTAACGGAGATATTGAAAAAGCTTTTTCAAATCAGGATAAACTGATTAAGACTATTAAAAAAGATCCGGTTTATCAGTTATTTATGAGCATTAAAGATACTTATATGAAAACTGCCGATCCGCAATTTACCAGTTTACAGACTAAGATCGATGCTTTACAAAAGACTTATATGGCGCAGCAAATGGCTACTGATAAAGACAGAAAATTTTTCCCGGATGCCAATTCTACGCTTCGTGTAACTTACGGAAAAGTAAAAGGATCTACTCCAAAAGATGCGGTAACTTATGATTACCAAACGCATTTAGCCGGAGTTATGGAGAAATATGTTCCCGGAGATTATGAATTTGATGTTCCGCAAAAGCTGATCGATCTTTACAACAAAAAAGATTACGGAAATTACAAAGATAAAAGTGGAGATGTTCCTGTAGGATTTACAGCAACCAATCACACAACTGGCGGAAATTCCGGAAGCCCTGCTTTGGATGCACACGGAAATCTTGTTGGTTTGAATTTTGACAGACAGTGGGAAGGAACGATGAGTGACATCAATTACGATCCTCGTTTCAGCAGAAACATCATGGTAGATACCAAATATATCCTTTTCATTATTGATAAATTTGCCGATTCGAAATGGCTAATTGATGAGATGAAAATTGTAAAATAATGTAAAGTAAAAAAGTGAGCGGCGAAATCAAAGATTTCGCCGCTCACTTTTTTTTAATATCCGAAAATATCTTCCCGGCTTACCTCCTCGAAACTTCCCATTTCGTTCACCGCATCCATATTCAGATTTTCTTTTTTTCCAATGATGGCTGTGTTAAACTGTATGGGTTTTATTTCGGTCTGATAAAATTCTTTCAGATCACTAAATTTCAGATTTTCAATTTGATGATAAATATCTTTTCTGAAATCATAATTAATTCCCAGTTTCTTCAACCTCAAAGTATTGAAGAAAATATTGGTTCTGGTAATTCTGGCAGAAGCAATCTGTTTTAGTGCAGAATTTTTTGCATTTTCAAACTGAACCGGAACTTCAGGTAGTTTATTCATCAAATCGCTCATTGTATCCACCGCAATCTGTAATTTGTCTGGTTGAGTTCCGATGTATGTTGTGATATAATCCGGATGATTCAGTTGTGAATTTGGTGAATAAGAAACATACGCAGAATAGGCCAAACTCTTACTTTCACGAATTTCCTGGAAGACAATTGATGATAATCCGCGACCGAAATATTCATTAAAAACATTTATTTTCCCAAAGTTTTCAGGATTTACATTCTGGCTTCTTCCAATCTTGCTCATTTCCATCTGCACCATATCATAATCGGTGAAATATACTCTTCCTGTTGTTTCCTGTTCGGGATATTTTTTAGGTTCAGGAATCGTAAAGACTTCATTCACCATATAATTTGGAATATAATTCTTAAAGCTTTCAAAATCTTTTCCATAGAAGAAAATCTGGTAAGGAAAACCAAACAGCTTTTTCATTCGATCTGTAAATTCTTCCACTTTTGCCTGCTCAAGTTCTTCTTTTGAAATTATATCCAAAAATCTTGAATTTTTCCCAAGCTTCGTATAATTCGTTAAAGCCGTCATGATACGGTTTTTGTCTTTTTTCAAAGCTTCACGGTTTTCCAGAATGGTTTCTACAAACTGATTATAAATTTCCTGGTCTGGCTTTACATCATGCATCCAATGCTGCAATAACGAAATACCTTCTTCAAGATTAGATTCCAATCCGCTTAAAGAAATCGTAAGCTGATCTGCACTGGTTTTAAAATCATTACCAACCCCGATTTTAAAGAATTCTTTCTTTAAATCTTCAGACGAAAATCTTTCTGTTCCCAAGTACTGCAAAATCTGTGTAGAAATCCCCAGATCTCTATCGTGGTCGCTACCAAAAGGAAAGATAAAATATATCTGAGCAATTTCGTTATATTTATTTTCAACGAAACTTACTTTTTTATTTTGAATGGTTTCAGTTTTAATTTCTTTTTGATAATCAATAAATTCAGGCTTTACATCTTCTGTTTGATCAGCCAAAATTTCCTGTAAAAATTCTGATTTTGCTTCGCGATTGATTTTAATCGGTGTAATTCCCGGATTATCAACTCTTAAAAGCTGATCATTAACTCCTTTTTCTTTATTGATAATCACATAATTATCTTTAAAAAACGTGTTCGCAAAATCAATAATATCTTGTTTGGTAAAAGAAGCGTATTCATCCATTTCGCCAAGCTCTTCCTGCCAGGTTTTGCCTTTAATGTACGTATCGTATAGATTTGTGGCAAGGCCATCTGCGGTCTCAAGACCTTTTAATCTTTGCAGTTTAAAATCATTGATGATTGCAGGAAGCATCCAATCGGGGAAATCTCCTTTTTTCAGTAACTCAATTTGTTCCAGCATCATTTCTTTTGCTTCAGATAAAGTCTGATTTTCTTTTGGAACAGCAACTATTGAAAAATAACCATAATGTTTTAGGCCTAAAGAATACGCTTGGGCAAACAGCATTTTTTGGGTCTGATTGATATTTAGATCCAATATTCCCGCTTCTCCCCTATTACTCATAATATTAGCCGTAATATCAGCAAGCATCGCTTCTCTGCTTCCGTAGCTGTCGGTTCTCCAGGCTATCTGAAGTCTTGGTGTTGTCGGGCTTTTTACAGTTCTTTCAACAATGCCTGTAAGTGGTTTTTCTATGATTAAATCTTTCTTCGGTAATTCTCTGTATGGAATTTTACCAAAATATTCATCAACCAGCATAACTGTTTCTTCAAAATCTAAATCACCAACTAAAACGATTGCATAATTATTGGGAACATAATACTCATCAAAATACTTATGTATAGCCTTCATTGAAGGGTTTTTCAGATGTTCAGGATCTCCTAAAGTCGTTTGCTGACCATTGGGATGCGTGGGAAAAAGAGCATCCATCAATTCATAATTTACCAGACGAGAATCGTTATCCTGTGCACGGTTGAATTCTTCATAAACAGACTCCAGCTCGGTATGGAAAAGACGCAAAACGATTTCCGAGAAACGTTCTTTCTCTACCTTCAGCCATTTTTTGAGCTCGTTGCTGGGGATATTATTTTTGTAAACGGTCTCGTCAAACCAGGTATGTGCATTGGTTCCGGTAGCGCCTAAAGAAGAAATCGCCTTGTCATATTCATTGGCAATAGCGTATTGGCTTGCTTCCTGAGAAATCTCGTCAATTTTCTGATAAATTTCTTTTTTCCTTTCCGGGTTTTGTTCAGTTTTATGCTCTTCGTATAAGTCTGATATTTTTTCTATTAAAACTTTTTCTTTTTCCCAGTTGTGGGTTCCTATTCTTGATGTACCTTTAAACATCATGTGTTCTAAATAATGCGCTAAACCGGTATTATCGGAAGGGTCGTTGTTGCTCCCCGTTCTTACCGGAATATAAGTCTGAATTCTTGGAGCATCGAAATTTTGGGCAAGAAAAATCTTCAAACCATTTTTCAGGGTATAAATTCTTACTTTGTTTTCGTCGTTGGTAATGGTAATATAATCGTAGTTGTTTTTATCGGTATAATGTGTTTCTCTATACGTTTTGTCTATCATATTCTCTTTTTACGGTTCTAAAATTTTAGAACATCATACAAATTTACGGATTCAGAAAATAAGACCTGCTACTATTATTTTATATTAAATCTATTGCAACGATTTATTTTTAATTTCATTAAATGGAAATAGTAAAAAGGTTTATTTATTTTAATTTAATTCTTTATATTTAGTCGTAATTAAACCTGAAAACTATTCTTAAATCATGAAAAATGTTTGATTCTATTTTATCCTATTTTTTTCCAGCAATCATCTTATCGTTGATGATTTCTGTCATTTATTTCTTTTTTGAAAAGAGAAAAATTATTAAAAATTATTCCGTATCAAACTCAAAATACTTAAAAAATATCAGAGGACTTATTATTTCAGATGGCGGATATTTGAAAAAAAAGATTCAACTCTGTAGTTTCGATTTACTAATCAATGACAATACAATTTTTATTTTTCCTAAAAGCTTTTATATTATTCCAATGCGAAAAATAAATTTAAATTTTTCAAATTCTGATAAAAAACTTACCCAATCTACAATATTACTGAGAGAAATGAAGGTGAATAATCAAAGTGTCGACTTAACATCTTATCCCAACTACTTACAATCAAAAGGACGTATCATTCGTTTACAAAATCTGACAACTGAGCAGATTTCAATTTTTGAGGAAATCAAAAAAAATAAAAATTATTAGCTTTACATAAAACTAATTGCAAATAAATATGTCTGCAACCTTCTTTCCAACACCGCAAGATTTCAGAAACTGGCTCAAGAAAAACCATAAAACCGAACAAGAATTATTGGTGGGTTTTTATAAAGTAGGAACCAAAAAACTATCAATAACATGGTCTGAATCTGTAGATCAGGCTTTATGTTTTGGCTGGATTGACGGCGTGAGAAAATCGATTGATGAAGAAAGTTACAGCATCCGTTTTACGCCAAGAAAACCGACAAGTATTTGGAGCGTTGTGAATATTAAGAAAATCGAAGAGCTTACCAAAGCAGGATTGATGCAGGAAGCAGGATTAGAAGCATTCAAACTTAGGAAGGAAGAAAAATCCGGTATTTATTCTCACGAAAAAGAACCTGCAAAACTTACATCAGAATACGAAAAACAGTTTAAAGCGAATAAAAAAGCCTGGGAATTTTTTGAAAAACAAGCTCCATCTTATAAAAAGGTGATGATCCATTGGATTATGAGCGCTAAACAAGAGAAAACACAGATTTCACGATTAGAAAAAACAATTTCAGAAAGTGAAAATGGAAAAAGAATTTCTTAAAATCTTCAGTTCAAGATAAAAAGATAATGTTTGAATTTTACCGCAAAAGCTACAAAAGAAATCATTGAAAAAAAGAAATTTCAAAAGGACGTAAAAGGTGATAACCTTTTTTCATTATTATTTTTGCTTGCTTTTGAATAGCTTATACCTACTGAAATCTTTTGTAACTTTTGCGGTTTAAAAATTATCACACAATAAACAAATTTTATTATTTTTGAAATCCAAGTCAAAATAATATGAAGAAAATTGTTGCATTTTCACTCTTAATCTATTGTATTTCCTGCAGTCCAGGTCCGGAAAAGAATAAAGATAAAAAGGCCGAACGAAAAAAAGAGATTCAGCGAATTGCCGTAAAAAAAGATTCTTTAAAACGAGACACCATCGAATTTGTTTCCTATAATGACGATTTTGATTATTCACAACTCAACGGCAAAAAAGGGACGGAAGAACTCAGCTATGTAAATGACCAAAATAACGACCGCAGTTTTCTGAGAGGTGATCTGATCGCCATTGAATATAAAAACGATTCGATCTACATTGCAGGAGATGGAGAAACGCCTCAAAATGCAGAATGGATTGTTTCTGCGAAAAAAATCAAAGACGGAAAAGTTTCAAAATTCAGAAGAGAATATAATATGCCAATTAAGTATCATTATTCAAAAGAAAATGAACTTTCCAGCAGCTATTTAGATCATTTATACAAGCTTGCAGAATATTATATCGCCAATTCAAAGAAAGATTTGATAAAAATTTCTCTCAAAAATAAAGAGCAGCTCGGATATTCTGTTGAAAAGCAAATGAAGAATGAGAAAGATTATTATGTTTTGGGAATTTATACAGAATTTGAGCATCGAGTAAGTCCTTTTCAATGGCTTTATATCGATCCTGAAACCAATACAATCTACGAATACGATTTGCCAAGCGATAAACTGATTGAGTTTCCTTAGTTTTAAATCTAAAAAATCTGAAGAAAATGCCACAAAAAAAACAATTATCCGAAAAAGAAACCATTGAACTTCTTGATATTCTGCAACAGCGTTTTGAGAAAAATAAAAGCCGTCATGAAAATCTGGACTGGTCAAAAGTTGAGGCGAAATTAAATTTAAATCCATCAAAATTATGGTCGCTACACCAAATGGAAATTTCTGGCGGAGAACCCGACATTGTCGATTATGATGAAAAAACGGATGAATATATTTTCTTCGATTGTTCTGCAGAAAGTCCAAAAGGAAGAAGAAGTTTTTGCTACGACCGCGAAGCTTTAGATTCCAGAAAAGAACATAAGCCGCAAAATGACGTAATAACGGCTGCCAAAGAAATGGGCGTAGAAATTCTTTCCGAAGAACAATATCGTTATTTACAAAGTGTAGGAAAATTTGATCTGAAAACTTCAAGCTGGATTAAAACTCCGAAAGAAATCAGAGAATTGGGTGGCGCTTTATTCTGTGACCGCCGCTACAATACCGTTTTTGTGTATCACAACGGAGCCGATTCTTATTATGCGGCAAGAGCTTTCAGAGGGGTTTTGAAGTTTTGATATTCTTATTAATATTCGTCAGTTCGAGTGAAATTCTGCAAGAATTTTGTATCGAAAACTAAATTGATAAATAACTTCTCGATACGCTGCGCTACTCGAAGTGACGGAAAAAACAATTACAAAACTTATCTAAATTTTTGAATCCAAAAACTATATTCTTACCTTTGAGCTTTGAATAAATACTATGGACAGACAGATTTTAGATTTTTGGGTAGGAAATTTCAGAACGGAAGAAGATTTTTTCCAGTTTGTAGAGGAAGATGAGAATTACTACATCGAAGAAGAATCTGACGACACTTATATTTCAAAATTTGCGGAGTCACAGGATACACTTTGGTTTGATCAGGATTTGATGGAATACGGCTTTGAACAAAGCATTCAGCATTTTTCTGAATATTCTTTTGCCGAGCAGTGGCTTCCGGTTTTATATAACAGAATCAACGAAATGAATCTTAAGTTTGATATCAACTCTTTGGTTTTTGTAAGCCAAGGACAGATTCCTCAACCTAAATCTGTGGAAAACGATGAGTTTTCTTTGGTTTATTTAGGTGGAATTGAGTTCGAGTATTAAAAATGATAGTATCATTTGATACTATCATTATACTTTAAATAAAAAAAAATCAGCAACAAGCAGGAAGTTTTTATATTATATCATTTAACAATACATATTCTAAAAATTTAGCGCTAGTCCATGCCGCGTAAGTTTTTGCATTATCTGTTTTCCCAGAAGTATTGTCCATTACTGACTTAATAATTAAGGGTTTAGTATTTCCACTAATTAACTCACATGCCCTTACAACTGCAAAACTTTCCATCTCTAAAGCAATTGCCTTTCTATCTAATGAAGTTATTTCTTTTTCAAAAAAACCTTCAACATCAATTACTTGATTAACTGTAGCAATTGGTCCAAAGTGAATTTTAATATTGGAACTTCTTGTTTCATCACTTTTATTTATAAAGTTTTCAATTTGTGATTTTTCACGATTGAATCTTGTCAGCTCTTTTGATTGTAATGCCGATTGATTAATTTCTTTTTGAAAACCTAATTCGTTGTATTTTCCTTTATCAATTGTAAAAACTTTACTTGCAACAACTACATCACCAATATTCGTATCTAACGGTTTTCCTCCAAGAACTCCAACCATTATTAAAAATTTTGGTTTAAATCTAAGTAATAATTCAGCTGATAAAATTCCCGCATCAATTACACCAGATGAATGTTGAGAAGCATAGACAACTCTTTTAGTAGGCATTCCTTTTAAATGACCATATTCGATTAAATGCTCAGAATCATTTATTTCTCCTTCTTTTTCAATCAGTGGTAAAACTTTTTCCATTTCATCTTCTTCTAAAGCTGTGATTATCGCATAATCAAATTGCTCATGAAAGCTTTCATTATTTTGGTTATCCATTTTTACTATGATTTCTTTATATTTCTTTTTCTCAATAAAATCTTTAATATCTTTTAAAGTTTCTATATAAATTAATCCTTTATTTTTTAAATCTTCAAGTTCTATTAATAGTTCAGTATAATCCTTCTCTATATTTTCTTTTTTCAAGTAAAACTCGAAAAATTTCAAAATGAAAAAATTAATATTTTTCACACAAATTTGTTTTTGCTCATCTGTATAAACTTCCCTATTCAGATATTCATTTAAAACATTCATAAATGTTATAAGTGATTTATCAGATTGTGATTTACCTATTTGAGAAAAAGCATGAAGTCTATTAACCTTCCAAATTTTCACTACTTTATTTTTCAAAAGAAAGTTTTCAAAATCATCACCCTCAAGATAGTACCCAAATTCAAGTTCTCTTAAAACTCCTGCTAAAGGCATTATTATCTGCTTTAAATTTTCAAACATTCTTATAGTTTTAATGCGCTTCCAACCAGTTTTTCCCTACTCCAACCTCAACTAACAAAGGAACCTGTGTTTCTATAGCATTTTCCATTTCTGTTTTAATGATATTTGTAGCCACTTCTACCTCATCGATAGGAGATTCGAAAACCAATTCGTCATGTACCTGAAGAAGCATTTTTGTGTGTAGTTTCTCCTTTTCTAATTCTTTTTGAATTTTAATCATTGCCACTTTCACAACATCAGCCGCACTTCCCTGAATAGGAGCATTAACGGCATTTCTTTCGGCATGAGCCCGCACCACAAAATTTCCTGAATTGATGTCTTTCAAGTGACGTTTTCTTCCTAAAATGGTTTCTACATAGCCGATATCACGGGCTCTTTTCACTTGCTCCGCCATATATTCTTTCAATTTTGGGTAGGTTTCGTAATACGCCTCTATCATTTGCTTAGCTTCCGATCTTGATAATCCTGTTTGTTCTGCTAACGCAAAAGCTCCCTGACCGTATAAAATTCCAAAGTTGACCGTTTTTGCCTGTCCTCTCTGGGTTTTTGAAACTTCTTCCAATGGAATATTAAATAATTTTGCCGCCGTAGAAGCGTGAATATCTTCACCGTCCTGAAACGCTTTTATCATATTGTCTTCACCTGAAATTTCTGCAATCAGACGCAATTCGATCTGAGAATAATCGGCAGAAATAATCTTCTTACCTTCTCCTGAAACAAACGCTCCACGGATTTGCTGACCTCTCAACGTACGAATCGGAATATTCTGCAAATTAGGATTTACACTTGCCAAACGACCTGTCGCAGCCGTAGTTTGTGAGAAATTGGTATGCACACGATTATCGTCTTTATCAATCTGCGATGGCAATGCATCCACATAAGTCGATTTCAGTTTCTGATACGTTCTGTATTCTAAAATATGCTGAATAATTTCATGTTTTGAAGATAATTTCTGTAAAACATCTTCTGAAGTTGCATATTGTCCGGTTTTTGTTTTCTTGGCTTTTGGGTCGAGCTGCATTTTTTCAAATAAAACTTCTCCCAATTGCTTCGGTGAATTCATATTAAATTCTTCACCCGAAATTTCAAATATTTTAGATTCTAACTGTCTTAAATCGTTCTCAAGATCAATACTTTCCTGAGCCAGCCATTTTTCATCTAAAGAGATTCCGGACAATTCCATTTTAGCCAAAACTTCCATCAAAGGCATTTCGATATTGAAGAAAAGGTCTTCTAAATTTTCTTTCTTTAATTGTGGTGCAAATAATTCGTACAACTGGAAAGTAATATCTGCATCTTCTGCTGCATAATCGGTCTGCGTTCGCAAATCTGCATCTCTGAAATTGCCCTGATTTTTTCCTTTTTTCCCAATAATGGTTTCTATGGAAACAGGTTTATAATTTAAATAAACTTCTGAAAGATAATCCATCCCATGTCTTCCGTCAGGATTTAAAAGGTAATGCGCAATCATGGTATCAAACATTGCTCCTTTTACCGTCATATTATATTGCTGCAAGACCTTATAATCAAATTTTAGATTATGGGCGATCTTTACTATATCTTCCTTTTCAAAGAAAGGTCTGAAAATTTCTAACGTCTGCAACACCTCACCCTGATCTTCAGAAAGCGGAATATAATACGCTAAACCTTTCTTGTAAGAAAAGCTCATTCCTACCAATTCGGCTTCCAGTTCATTTAACGATGTGGTTTCTGTATCGAAACAAACAGCTTTTTGCTGCAATAGATTTTGAACTAATATTTTCTGCGCTTTCGGATTATTTACAAACTGATATAAATGATCGTTTTCTGTAATCGTAGATTTTGTAGAAGTTGCCTGATCGAGCTCTTCGTAAGTTGCGAAAAGATCGAGCTGGCCAACATTTTTAGCCACTTTTTGCTGTGGAGTTTCTGTAACCTGAGTTTCAACTTCCGTCACCGTTATACCATCCTGAGAAATAACGGTAGTTTTTACCGTAACCGTTTCTGTAGGCGCAAAAGCACGATACAGATTTTCGTATAATCTTCTGAATTCTATTTCGTCAAAAACTTCTTTTACCTTTTCAAAATCGGGAGTTTCAAGGTCATACTGTTCCTGATGAAATTCTACAGGAGCATCACAAATAATGGTTGCTAATTTTTTAGATAAAATTCCACGTTCGGCAGAAGCTTCCACTTTTTCTTTCAACTTACCTTTCAGCTTATCGGTATTGGCTAAGAGATTTTCTATGCTTCCGAATTCTTTCAGGAATTTCATCGCTGTTTTTTCGCCAACACCATCCAATCCCGGGATATTGTCTACTGCATCGCCCATCATTGCCAGGTAATCGATCACCTGTTTTGGGTCTTCAATTTCATATTTAGCTTTAACTTCTTCTACTCCCAAAATCTCAATATCACCACCTTTCAGACCTGGTTTATATATTTTAATTTTATCGGTCACCAACTGTGCAAAATCTTTGTCGGGAGTCACCATAAAAGTAGTGTACCCTTCTTTTTCAGCCTTGCAAGCAATGGTTCCTATAATATCATCGGCTTCGTAACCTTCTACTCCCAAATGCGGAATATGCATTGCATTTAAAATCCTGTGAAGATATGGAATCGCAATTTTTATAGCTTCAGGAGTTTCGCTTCGGTTGGCTTTATATTCGGTATAATCAACCGTTCTTATACTTGCCTGACCGACGTCAAAAACAACAGCCAAATGGGTAGGTCTTTCCCTTCTGATCAGTTCAATCAAAGAATTGGTAAAGCCAAAAATTGCAGATGTGTCAATTCCTGTACTTGTAATTCTCGGACTTCTGATCAATGCATAATATCCTCTGAAAATCATCGCATAAGCATCGATGAGAAATAGCCTTTTATCTTGTGTTGCCTCCATATTTTGAATAATGAACAAATATATGAAATCGGGATGAGCGGTCAAACAGAAAGACCAATGAAGAAAAATGAAGTTCACTTTTAGTTTTTTAATAAAGTACTTATACCTCAAGGTAAAAGTACAAAAGTTAAAGAATGGAATCTTCCGCTAAAAAATAAAATTTATTCCTAAAATCCTCAGAACTCGTACGAATTCAGGATTATTATTCATCTCAATAATACGTCTATTCAAACAGTGGGAATTTTTTAACTGAATAGATTTTATTTTTCTTAACGCTACAGCTTCCTAAGTCAAAACAAAAATGACTATAAAAACAACAATATTTTCAAAAAAATTCATAAATTCGCCTTGTGATTACAAACAAGACATATTATTACGGAATTTTTAACTCAGATCTGGGATAAGGATTTCTTGTATATATAACTAAAACCTCGTCCTTTGGCGAGGTTTTTTATTTTTAAAATTTAAACAAATGAAAATAAGTATCATTGGTGTAGGATTAATCGGTGGATCAATCGCCTTAAAATTAAAACAGAAAAAAACAGCAGATTTCATTTACGGAATCGACAATAATACCGAAAATCTTGATGAAGCTTTAGCCTTAAATATCATTAATGAAAAAGCAGACTTAAGAACTGGAATTAAAAATTCAGATTTGGTTATCATTGCCATTCCTGTAGATTCTGCGAGGAAAATCCTTCCTGAAGTTTTAGATTTAATTTCGGATCAGCACACTGTGATGGATGTTGGCTCTACAAAATCAGGAATTGTAAATTCAGTAAAAAACCATCCGAAAAGATCACGGTTTGTAGCGTTTCACCCAATGTGGGGAACCGAAAATCACGGTCCGAAATCTGCAGTTGCCGAAAGTTTTTCAGGAAAAGCCGGAGTGATATGCAACCGTGAAGAATCTGCAGACGATGCTTTGGCAATTGTAGAAAATGTCGTAAAAAGTCTCGATATGCATTTAATTTACATGAATGCCGATGATCACGACATTCACACCGCATATATTTCGCATATTTCACACATTACTTCTTACGCTCTGGCCAATACTGTTTTGGAAAAAGAAAAAGAAGAAGACACTATATTCCAATTGGCGAGTTCGGGTTTTTCGAGCACGGTGCGTTTGGCAAAATCGCATCCTGAAATGTGGGTTCCTATTTTTAAACAAAACAAAGAAAATGTGCTTGATGTTTTAAACGAACATATTTCCCAACTCAGAAAATTCAAATCTGCTTTAGAAAAAGATAATTTTGAATATCTTGAAGAATTAATTACGAATGCTAATAAAATCCGTGGAATACTCGATAAATAAAGATTTGCATATAAATTAAGCTTCCTAATTCGGGAAGTTTTTTTAGTTTTAAATCAAAATGAATATTTAACTTTATTAAAATTTATTTTAATAAAGTTAAAAACAATATTATATTTGTAAAAACAAAAGTTAATGAAACTTCCTATAATTTGTCCGAGTTGCGATCATACACTCAATGTAAGCCAGATGAAATGTCCCGATTGCGGAACCAATGTAAACGGTGATTATGAACTCCCGGTTTTTTTAAAACTCAACAGAGATGAGCAGGATTTTATCTTAAACTTTTTTCTCTCCAGTGGAAGCATCAAGGAAATGGCCAAACAGGCAGAACTTTCTTACCCTACGATGAGAAATAAAATGGATGATCTTATCAAAAAAATTGATCAACTAAAAAAATAATATCTATGAACTGGAAAACTATTTTTAATCCTTTTTTGAAGTTTGATGAAAAAACTTTGCTTATTGCGGGGTTGGTATCAATTACCGCAGTATTTTCATTCGGTTATTCTGTTGGTCTTCAAACAGACAGTTTGTTTCATTTCAGGTTGATAGACTCCGAAGATTCATTATTAAAAATTATATTATCAACATTAGTTGTTTATGCGATAAGTATTGTTATTTTCTTTGTTTATGGAAAAATAATTAATAAAAGAACGCGCTTAATTGATGTCGTAAATCCTATTTTCATTTCCCAATTTATCGTAATTTTATTATTACTCATATCAGAAATACCTTTGATTAAAAATGCGCAGAAACAAATTATGGCTTCTGTGGAAAATCAATCCTATGAAATCGATACGATTTCTGTTGTAATCATTACCATCTATTCTTTCGTATCACTTGCAATCACAGCTTATGGAATAGCGATTCTCTTCAATGGTTTTAAAACTGCTACCAATATGAAAGACTGGCGTCACATCGTAATTTTTGCAGTATTACTATTAACAACCATGCTTACAATGCAACTTTTATAAATTAAAAAATATGAAAAATAAATTTTTACTTTTCTTTTGCTTCTTGATTTTTAATTCGGTTTTTGCTCAACAAATTGTAGGTTCATGGATGGGCGAGCTTGAAATTCAAGGCAATAAACTTCCTCTGATCATCAATATCCAAAAAGAAAAAGATGGATATAAATCTACTCTCGATAGCCCTTTGCAAGGTGCGGAAGGAATTCCTATCGATAAAATATCTTTTGTTAATAACGAATTGAGTTTTGAACATACAGCAATGAATGCAAAATTCAAAGGAACAATGAAAAGCTCTGAAATCACCGGAACTTTTACACAAAACGGAATGGTTTTACCACTAACACTAAAACCTTTCGATAAAACAAAAAATAAAGACAAAACTCTTGAGGTCATTAAACTTTCTAATATGGCTGAAAGCTTAAAAAAAATTGACGATTTTGTTTCTTATTTAGAGAAAAATAATGCCTTAGCAGGAGAAATTTCCATATTTAAAGATGGAAAAGAAATTTATGCAAAGAATTTTGGAGAGAAAAATCTTCCGGATTTTAAAAACACGAATGAACTATTTCAGATTGGTTCTATTTCTAAAGCCATGACTGCAATTATGATTTTTAAACTTATCGAAAAAAAACAATTAAACCTTACGGATAAACTTTCACTATTTTTTCCTCAAATTCCAGGTTCAGATAAGATTACAATTTCTCAGTTACTTAGTCACAGCGCCGGTCTTGGAGATTATGTGCAAGGCAAGAACGATGCGAGATGGCTTACAAAAAAAGCAACAGAACAACAGATTATCGAAAGAATAATTGAGCAGGGATTGTTATTTGATCCAGGTTCTAATCAGCAATATTCAAATTCCGGATATTATTTATTATCGAAAATTCTTGAGAAAATTTCAAAGAAATCTTACGCAGAAAATTTGAACGAATCTATTATTAAGCCTTTACAATTAAAACAATTTTACACGGCTGGTCAAAAACCCGCAAATGTTTACAAACCTTATTCTTATGATACAAAATGGAATTTAATAAACGATTTCGATTTCAATAACGTTGTTGGTGTAGGTGACATTGCGACAACTCCGAATAATTTAAATATCATCATCAATTCTATTTTCGACCGTAAATTGGTTTCGGAAGAATCATTAAAAACGATGATTCCTGACGAAAATAGATTTGGGAGAGGATTGGCAATTGTACCCTTCCACAGTAAAATATTTGTAGGTCACAGCGGCGGAACTTATGGAACAAACTCTTTGATGATTTATAATGGCGAAGATAATCTCTCTATTTCTTATTCTCTAAATGCTGATCGTCTCGGCATCGCAGGTAATGAGTTTGCTGTTGCTATATTAAGCTTCTTATATGGCGTTGATTATGAATATCCAAAAATTAAGTAAAAGCATAAATTTTACTTTAAACAAATGATGCGTACGTTTCATCTAAAACGTGCGCATCTTATAACGAAAACGTGCGCACCTTTTACTCAAATGGTGCGCACGTTTTTATAAGATCTTACTGATGTTTTATTTTAACATTCCGGAACGTTCACCGCAATTGCCAAACCTCCTTCTGATGTTTCTTTAAATCTATCATTCATTGATAGAGCAGTTTCCCACATGGTCTGAATTACTTGGTCTAAGCTTACTTTAGCTTTTGCAGGATCACTTTCTAAAGCAATATTTGCTGCAGTAATCGCTTTGATTGCGCCCATTGTATTTCTCTCGATACACGGAATCTGCACCAAACCTTTAATCGGGTCGCACGTTAAGCCTAAATGATGTTCCATTGCAATTTCTGCTGCCATCAAAACCTGGCCAACACTTCCGCCCAAAATTTCCGTTAAGCCAGCTGCAGCCATCGCTGAAGATACGCCGACTTCCGCCTGACAACCACCCATTGCCGCAGAAATAGTCGCATTTTTCTTAAATAAAGTTCCAATTTCTCCCGCAACCAAAATAAACCTGGCAATATCATCTTCACTTATCGCATCTGTAAAAGCCTGAGCATACATTAAAACCGCCGGAATTACACCACTCGCCCCATTCGTTGGCGCAGTGATAATTCTTCCGAAACTTGCGTTCTCTTCGTTTACTGCCAATGCAAAACATGAAATCCACTTATTGATATTGGTGAAATTTTCTTCAGCATCAACAACCTGCTGAAACCATTCATTTTTATTTTTGTAGATTTTATCTCCTAAAAGTTTCCTGTTGATTCCGGCAGCACGGCGCGTAACGTTTAGTCCGCCCGGTAAAATACCTTCTTTATTGACTCCTTTATAAATACATTCTTTGATCTGCTCCCAGATATAAAGTGCCTCTTTTCTTGTTTCTTCCTGAGTTCTCCAGCTTTCTTCATTAATAAGAATTAAATCTGAAATTTTATTGAAACCTAATTTGTCGCAGTATTTTACAATATCAGAAGATTTGTGACAGGGATATAAAGTACGTACACATTCTTTTTCAATAGACTTTTTTTCCTGGCTCATTATAAAACCTCCGCCTACAGAATAAAAATCCTGTACAAGCTCGGTTCCGTCTTCAAAAATTGCTTTAAAAATCATTCCGTTTGGATGATAATCTAGAGTCTGAGACATATTCAAAACCAAATGATGCCCGTAAATGAAAGGAATTTCTTTTTCTCCACCCAAATTAATAATCTGAGATTCTTTGATATGATTAACAATGTCATCAATCTTTGTAGTGTCAATTATCTTAAAATCTTCACCATTCAGACCCAACATTCCGGCAATATCGGTTCCGTGACCGATCCCTGTTTTTGCCAACGAACCAAAAAATTCAAGAAAAACTTCTTTTACCTCAGCAATTGATCTTTCTCTTTTTATAATCCTGATAAATGCAGCTGCTGCATTCCAAGGTCCCATCGTGTGCGAACTAGACGGGCCAATTCCTACTTTAATAATTTCAAAAACCGATATTGATTCCATAAATGAATTCCATTTTCATGAAAAGCAAATATACATTGAAAATACCTTAGAACGGAAACAATTAATCATAATGTAACCAGTCACCATTCCATGGAAGTGTACTTTTGTAAAGAATCGTTTTGAATGACATTAGCGTTGAGCAGATTTAAAATATCAAAACAAATCAACGCTATTTCTACATCAGAAAGAGAAATTATATAGATTTAAAACGCATTTACCATTTCAAGCTTTCGCTATGCTGCGACATATCAAGCCCCTGCTCTTCTGAATCTTCTCTTACTCTCAACGTAATAATTCTATCCGTAATTTTGTATAAAAGTATCGATCCGAAAAATGCAAAAAGCGAAACTAAAATCAGCGCTATCATGTGATGTGCAAAAACTCCGAATCCTCCGTGAAGAAGACTTGCATTTTCACCGTGAGCAAAAATTGCGGTAAGAATCATTCCCATAATTCCTCCTACTCCGTGACAGGCAAAAACATCAAGCGTATCATCTATCTTTTTTAAAGCTTTCCAATTAACCATCAAATTAGAAACAATTGCAGAAATAAAACCTATAAAAATACTTTCCTGAATAGAAACAAAACCACAACCCGGAGTAATGGCCACTAAACCTACAACCGCACCGATACATGCTCCCAAAGCAGAAACTTTTCGTCCATTAATTCTATCAAAGAAAATCCAGGTCATCATTGCTGAAGCTGAAGCAATCGTCGTTGTTCCGAAAGCAATCGCAGCAGTTGCATTAGCACTTAATGCCGAACCTGCATTAAAACCAAACCATCCAAACCACAGCATTCCTGTTCCGAGAATAACGTAAGGAATATTTGACGGCTCATGATGCGGATTTTTTCTTCTTCCTAAAACAATGGCTCCCGCCAAAGCCGCAAAACCTGCACTCATGTGAACAACGGTACCGCCTGCAAAATCTTTAACTCCGAAAAATTTATTTAAAAGCCCCTCCGGATGCCAAACCATATGACAAAGCGGTGTGTAAATAAAAAGACTGAATAATACCATGAAAACCAAATACGAAATAAATCGAACGCGCTCCGCAAACGACCCCGTAATTAAAGCTGGAGTAATTACCGCAAATTTCATCTGAAAAAGCGCAAACAAAACAAATGGAATGGTTGAAGCCATCGCTTTGTGAGGATAAATACTTACATGATTGAAAAACGGATACGTAAAAGGATTTCCGATAATCCCGTAATGAACGCCATCGATTTCAAAACCTATAGATTCGCCAAACGAAAGAGAAAAACCAACGACAATCCATAAAATAGAAATTACTCCAAGAGCAATAAAACTTTGAAGCATTGTGGAAATTACATTTTTCTTCCCGACCATTCCGCCATAAAAAAATGATAAACCGGGAGTCATCAGCAAAACTAAACCGGCTGCAGCAAGAATCCAGGCTACATCTGAACCGACAATTTCTTTTTCACTTAGAAAATCTCCGGTATTGGGAATATCGACATCTGGTCTGAAGAATAAACCACCAATTGCTACAATGCAAATGACAACAAATGAAACTTTCCATTTTAATCCAACTTTCATAAGAGTTCTATATTTTTAACTGTTTAAAATCACCAAAAAAAGTAATTATATTTAATTTTTTTATTTTAACCCTTTCAAAATTAAAAATAAATATGATAAAAACATAAAAATAAATTGCAAACCCCTATAAATTTAATGCTATTTTAAAATTTAAATAAATATTTTATTTAAAAGTAAAGAAACCTCTTTGTATTTTGTTGCCGGAAAAAGATGGGTTCCCCCTTTAATAATATAATCAGGTTTTGAATTTTTTAGTGGAAAAACAATATCAAGGTCACCCAAAATCTGGATCACATGAGGATTTTCATCAAATTTCCATTCAGAAATTCTTTCTACAGACCATTTCAGATAGTAAGGATCCCGAACCTGAAAATACTCAATCACTTTTGGATTTTTTGAATCGATCATTTGCCTGAACTTAGCGTAAAGCTGAGAAGTACGGTCACTAAAGAAACCCACAGGAAGATACTTCGGGATTCTTGTAAATTCTCCCATCCTGATTAGCCTCGATTTTTCTTTGTCAGATTTGATACTTCCAAGAATAACGACTTTTTGAGCGGGTTTTATTTTATCAATTTCCTGAACTATAATACCGCCAAAAGAATATCCCAAAAGATAAAACGGTTCCGAATCATCAATCTTTTCAGCCATTCTCTCGATATAAGAACCAAAAGATTCATTATTCTCGGGAATCAGCCAATCAATAAATACAACGTCATGCTCTTTTGGAAACTGCAAACGTTCCAAAACTTTAAAATCTGCACCAAGACCGCTTATTACGTAGATTTTCATCATGCTAAAATAAAAAAAGGACCGCTTATTTACAGCAGTCCTTTTTTATTTATAATAATTTTAACCTTACAAAGGTCTTTCGTTATCAACTTTTTGAGTAGAAACCTTAAACTGAATATCCATTTCGTCTTTGATGAAATAATCTTTCAAAGAATTCTGATAGAAAATTCTAAAATCTTTTCTGTTTAAAGAGAATTTTGAAGACTCAATTTCTACTGTAAACTGCGTAATATGGGCGTTTGCAGGGAAAGAAATTGTTTTTCTGATATTCTTGATCGTGATATCACCTACAATGGTAGAATTGTACTCGCTGTTTGCAAGCGGGATGATTTTCTTTAAATGAAATTTAGCAGTAGGAAATTTTTTAACTTCGAAGAAATTGGTTCCTTTCAATTCGTTAGTCAGTTTTACCTGGTCATCACCAGAAACATCTGCAACCATAAGACTTCTCATATCGATTACAAACTCACCGTCTACCAAAACCGTTTTATCGAAATTAAATTTACCGCTTTTCAGTTTCAGACTTCCGTAGTGAGACGAAGCTTTAGTTTTTACCACTTTATGTCCCCACCATTTAATCTCGGATGTTATCACTTTCGAAACTTTATCTCCTTTTTTCTGAGCAAAAACAAATGATATGCTTGCACACATCATAACAAACAATAGTAATCTTTTCATTATATTTTATTTACAATTCAACAAAAATAAAAAAAAGTGTAGAACTTCTACACTTTTAATAATATTTTTTTAAATAAATTATTTCGCACTCACCTTAACGGTCATTTCTATCTCATCTTTCACAAAAACATCTTTCATAGAAGATTTGTACGCAACATCAAATTTTTGTCTGTCGAAAGAGAACTTATCTGACGTTAAAGTTACCACTCCACCCTTCACCGTAACGTTTGCAGGGAAAGAAACAGGGTTTGTTTTACCTTTTACCGTAAGATCACCGCTAATGGTACGATTGTACATTTTATCGTTGTTTTTCTTTACTGATGTAATTTTGAATGTAGCGGTAGGGAATTTTTCAACCTCAAAGAAATCTCCGTTTTTAAGATGACCGTTCAATTTCCCCTGCGTTTCTCCCGAAACATCAGTTGCGTTGATAGAATTCATATCCAAAACGAAAGAGCCGCCTGCAATTTCATTACCTTTCATTACGATACTTCCTGATTTTACAGTAATAGTACCGTCGTGAGAACTCGCCTGAGATTTAGCAACTTTATAACCCCACCAGTGAACATCAGAGCTTACTACTTTTTTTGCCTGCCCGAAAGCTAATCCACTAGCCAAAACTGCTAATATGAATATTTTTTTCATTGTAAATTTTTAAATAGTTTTTTTAATGCTGCAAATGTAATTATCTTATTTAATAATCCATCTTGATGTACATCAATAAAAAAGCTGTTTCGATATGAATAAAATCAGGCATAAAAAAACTCCGAATTTCTTCGGAGCTTATGTTTATTCTGTAAAGTAGGCGGTGTAAAGTGCCGCACCATTGATACTTGTACTATCTGTATTCACCAAATGGATAGGAATATTCTTCAACATATCTTCCATTTTGTCACTGATCTTGAATTTCTCGTAGAATTTATCTTTGTCGATATATTCTCTGATGATTTGTGGGATATCTCCTGCAATCAATAAACCTCCCGTAGCTTTAAGCTTTAAAGTAAGGTTGTTTGCTTCTCTTGCCAAAAATTCGATGAAGGTATCTAAAGCTATTCTGCAGATCAACGCATCTTCATTCATGGATGCTTTATAAATTTCTTCAGTAAAGTTTCCATGTGCTAAGCGTTCTGAAAGCCATTCAGGCTCAGGATGTCTTTTTACATCTCTCAAAAATCGGTAGATGTTAAACAAACCTGTCTTAGAAAGCACATTTTCCCAGCTTACAATTCCATAGATATTATTTAAAAACTGATAAAATTCTACTTCAACATTCGTTCTCGGTGAGAATTCTGAATGTCCTCCTTCCGTTGCAAAAGGTCTTAGGTATTTTCCGTCAAAGAAATATCCTGCTTCTCCCAAACCATTTCCTGGTGCCAGAATAGCAACATTTCCCTTTTCACGTTGACCGTTTGTATAGATTACATCCAATTCAGAATCATCCAAAAGAGCAATTCCATAAGCAGCGGCTTCCTGGTCATTCAGCATGTCGACTTTTTCAAAACCAAATTTGCTTTGATACTCTTCTATATCTAAGCTCCAGTTTAAACGTGCCGGATGACTTTTACCGTCAAGTACAGGTCCTGGAACCGAGATCCCAAGGCGTTGTACATTTTCCAGCTGAGAATCCTGCATAAACTTTGAAAGCACATCAGTGAAAGATGCATATTCTTTGGTAGGATAATTATTTTTAAATTTAAGTTCTATCCCGGAATTTCCTGAAGTGTAATATGCAATACTAGTCACATCTTCTCTCAAGTTGGCTCCGATAATAGAAACATTATCATTATTGGTGTTCTTTACCCCTGGTAAATAGAGAGGAAATTTTGGATTCAAGTTCATAATCGCAAATTTTATCAAATATAATAATTGTTTTGGTATTTCGTGTATTGGAACAGAAAACCTTTTCAAAAACTCGAAAAGGTTTGGCTAATAACTAATTATATTCTGTCTGATTATTTACCTAAAGCAATATTGTAAGAAAATCCTACTCCGATGCTTCCCACATTATAGTCCTGAGAAGCTGGTGATGCGATATCTCCGTTGCTGCCTGCAAATACTTTTTGGTATTGTACATAGAAATTCCAGTCTCTGTTGTGGTACCCGATTTCAGGTTTAAGATAGAAACCGCCATCTGGTCTGTTTACTGTTGAATTGGTTGCTACTTTATCATCACCTACCAAAAATCCGTATCCTAAATCGGCTCCGAAATAAAATCCGGTTTGCTTTGGATACACTCTGAAAAGCGCCGCTACAGGAACAACTCCTACATCATTATTATTATATCCGCTGTTATCTTTTCCGAAATAATGGGTATACCCTGTTGCAATACCTAATCCAAAACCTGGTGTGATAAGATTTTGATATGCTACATCTACGCCCACGGCCGCAGATACGTTATCTGAAGGAACAGCAATACCTGCAGTTGCTCCTACTTTGATCATATTATTCATCTGAGCACTTTGCGCACTTACTAAACCGGCTGTTAAAATTCCAGCTGCCAAAATGGTTTGCTTAAACATTTTCATAACTCTGATTTTTAAATTTTACTAAAAAGGAGAGATGTAAAAATCATGCCAAAATAATTCACACTTCTTCATCCCAAAGCCCACAATATCGCATACACAATGAAAATCAAAACATTAAACTTTAAAATATTTAAATAGTTGTTTAACTTTACATACAGGCAAACAATAAATAGACATTAATATTTGTTTATACAGTTTAACCTCATCTTTATTTAATCATCAAAAAAAATAAAATCAGGATTATGGCTGCTTCACTTATCAATAACAAACATCTTCTTTGGCGTGCAGGTTTCGGACCAGAAATTGAGCAGGTAGATGACCTGAAAAACAAAAACATCAAGACAATTTTGAAGGAAGTTTTCAATGAAGAAAGCTTCTCTCCTATTGTTTATGAAACTCCCGACATTGAACCCATTGAATATACAGATCCAAAAGCTACAGCCGAACAGAAAAGGGAGATACAAAGAGTTAATCAAAAGCAAAATAACGAACTGAATCTTAATTTCCTACAAAAAATGACTGCCAGCAAAGAACAGCTACGTGAGAAAATGGCTTTTTTCTGGCACGGACATTTTGCGACGAGAATCAATAATCCAAAGTTCAATCAGCAGTTACTGAATATAATTAGGGAAAAATCTTTGGGAAATTTCAAAGATCTGTTGTTTGAAGTGAGCCGTTCTCCCGCAATGCTCAGTTTTTTGAACAATCAACAGAACAAAAAAGATCATCCCAATGAAAATTTTGCCCGCGAAGTCATGGAACTATTCACAATGGGTCGTGGAAATTACACCGAAAAAGATATCCGGGAAGCCGCAAGAGCTTTTACAGGATGGGGTTATGATAAAGAAGGAAATTTTAATGAAAGAAAAAAGCTTCACGATACCGGTACAAAAACTTTTCTTGGAAAAACCGGAAACTTTACCGGTGATGATGTTTTAAATATTATTTTGGAACAAAAAGCAACTGCCGAATTTATCACAACAAAGATTTACACATTCTTCGTTAATGAAAAACCTGATTTAAAAATCATTAAAAACCTCAGCGAAGATTTTCATCAATCAGGATATGACATCAAAAAACTAATGACCGAGATATTTTCAAGCTCTTGGTTTTATGATAAAAAAAATATTGGCAACCGTATAAAATCGCCAACAGAATTACTTGTCGGAATGATGAGAATTCTCCCGATGAATATTCAAAATCCTGAAAACATTACAGTGTACCAAAAACTTTTGGGGCAGATGTTGCTTTATCCGCCCAATGTTGCCGGTTGGCCGAATGGAAAATCCTGGATCGACAGCTCTACTTTAATGTTGAGACTTCAGATTCCTCAAATCTGGTCGGGTTTGCGCCCCATGGAATATTCTGCAAAAGAAGATGATGATATGGAAATGGGAATGAAATCACGGGAAGCTTTAAATAAAAGCTTCAAAAACCCTAATATAATTATCGACTGGACGAAAGTTGACCAGGCTTTAGCGCAGAAAAAAGCAGAAGATTATCTAATTGTGAATTCAGAATCATTGGATATGAATATTGTTAATCAGTTTTCGGATAAGAGTCTTAAAATGAATGTGATCAATCTGATGTCCACTCCAGAATATCAATTAATGTAGTTTAAAGGTTACAGTTTGCAGGTTTTAGGTTTTAGTTAAATCTAATAATCTTCATAGACTGCCACCTAAAATCCCCAACCTAAAACCTAACCTTATGTTAATCAAAAGAAGAGAATTTTTAAAGATCAGTTCATTGGCAACGGCTTCCTTATTGGTTCCGAATTTTTTGCAGTCGATGACTTTAGATAATGCTTTGAATCCAAGTCAGAAGATATTGATCGTTTTACAATTCACAGGTGGAAATGACGGTTTAAATACGATTATCCCTACAAAAAATGATATTTATTTTAAAGAAAGAAATAACATCGCAATCAATAATTCATTAGCATTAAACGATGAAACAGGAATCAATCCGGCTTTGTCTTACTTTAAAGAATTATTTGACAGCGGCGAACTTTCCTTGATGAATAATGTAGGTTATCCAAATCCTGATAAATCGCATTTCAGAAGCATGGATATTTGGCATTCTGCAAGTAAAAGCGATGAGTTTCTGGAAACAGGATGGCTCGGAAGATTTTTGGATGAAGAATGTTATAAATGTGAACATCCAACGCAGGCTTTAGAAGTTGATGACATGCTGAGTCTGGCTTTAAAAGGAGAAAACAACAAAGCTTTCGCCTTTAAAGATCCAAAAAAACTGTATCAAACCAGTCAGGAAAAATATTTCAAATCATTGTACAATAACGACCATCATCATGATGATGAAACGGTTTCTTATTTATACAAAACTTTAGGCTCTACGATCAATAACGCTGATTATATTTTCGAGAAAAGCAAAGCAAAAAAATCGACTCAGGAATATCCGAATTCTAAATTGGGAAAAGATTTCAAAACCGTTGCTTCATTGATTAAATCTGACATCAACACCCAAGTATATTATCTTTCTATAGGAAGTTTTGATACGCACGTCAATCAAAATGAAAGACAACAAAAGCTGTTTGGAGAGATCAATGATGCCGTAAAATCTTTTGTTTCTGATATGAAATCGAATGGATTATTTAATGATATTTTACTCATGACTTTTTCGGAATTCGGAAGACGAGTTGCCCAAAATGCAAGCAAAGGAACCGACCACGGAACAGCCAATCAAATGTTTTTCATCAGTGGTGGATTAAAAAAGAAGGGAATTCTAAATGCCCTTCCAGATTTACAAAATCTAAATGAAGGCGATTTAATTTATACTGAAGATTTCCGAAAAGTCTACGCGACAGTTCTCAAAAACTGGCTGAATGCAGATTCCTCAAAAGTTTTGGGCTGGAAGAACGGCATTTACGATTTTATTTAATTAAGCTAAATATTCACTCATATTATATTATTCTTATTTCATTGCATTATTTCCTTAGTTCAAAAAATAGTTGTTGATTCAAACCCCGTATTCATGATACTTTTACGCCATAAAATCAGACAATTATGACAGCAAAACGTATCAACAGAGAGCTTATATTTTTAAGAGCTTTTGCCTTTTCTATGACCATTGCAATTTTCTTTTTAGTCAATTCAGCTTTTAAGAGTAATGAAAACCAAAAGTTTTCAGAAATCGATGTGGAAAGAATTAATATCGTAGAAAAAGATGGTACTGTTAAAATGGTAATTACCAATGTAGATCGTTTTCCAAATGGAAAAATAAAAATCAACGGTGTTTACACCAACGAAAAGCGTAAAAAACGTTCCGGAATGCTATTTTTCAACGAAGAAGGTCTGGAATGTGGTGGCTTCATCTATGACGGTAAGAAAAATGCAGACGGTCACTCTTCAGGACTTTCATTCACGCATGATCAATATGACGGCGACCAAATCATGCAGTTGCTATCGGAAGATTATCAACAAGGTAATGAAAGGTTTGTGGGAAGCAGCCTTACATTCAACGATCGTCCTAAAAATGAATCTCAGAGAACTAAAAATTTCGGACAAGGAACGCCAAGAATTATGCTCGGAAAATCTCGCGGACAAAGAGATGGCTTGTTTCTTTTTGATGCAAAAGGATTGCCTAAAGCCATGTTTTATGTAGATAAAGAAAACAAAGCAAAGCTCAATTTTTATGATGATAAAGGAAATATTACCGCTTCATTTCCCGAAGAATCTTCAAAATAACCGTAAACACATTTTCAATTATAAACTTTATTAATAGTTCTGTATTTTTATAGAACTATTTTGTTGTCACAAAACCATGAAGAAAATTTTAAACGAAATACAGCAGAACAAATATTTTTTACTCTTTATTTTTCTTTTTTCTTATGTGCAAACCATAGAAATCCGTTTTCAGACAGAAAGAGAGATCAACTGGTACACTTTCACTCCGGAAGCTCCCGTTTTATATTTTGCAAATGCCGGTATTCTATTTCTGATTATGCGTTTTCTGATGATCTATTGGCAAAAATCAGATAATTTCAATTTTAAAGAGATTTTTAAAATTTTTGGAACTTCCCTTCTTTTGTATTTGATTATACTTAATATTTTTAAACTTATTATCGCTTTTATTTTTGATACTTTTGAAAGGAACTTTAATTCGCAAACATTTCTCAACAATGTTATTTCAGATTTTTTGAATGCTTTTATTTACGGAAGTTTTTTTCTTGCTTTTTATTATTACCAAAAAAATCAGAAGAATCAGAAACAAATTGCAGCTTTTAATGAAATGCTTTCCGAGACCAAAATCAATCAGCTTAAAAACCAGCTCAACCCCCATTTTTTATTTAATAATCTCAATATTCTCGACCAGCTTATTGAAGAAGACAAGACACAAGCCTCAGATTTCCTCAACGAATTTGCAGATATTTACCGCTATGTTTTACAGGTTTCAGATAAAAAATTAGTAGAAATTGATGAAGAATTAGCTTTTGTTAAAAAATATTTTAAACTCATTCAGCATAAATACGGAAAATCTTATCAATTGGAAATAAAAAATAGTCAATTGCAAGGTTTCATAGTTCCGTTAAGTCTTCAGTTATTATTAGAAAATGCGATTCAGCATAATTTCGGAACAGAAACAAAACCTGTTTTTATCAACATCAACATTGATGAAGATCTTACGGTTTCAAATAATATTATTCAAAAGAGAAGTACAAAATCTCCATCAGGAAAAGCATTGAAAAACCTCAACGAACAGTATTTTTTACTGACCGAAAGTCAGATAAAAATTCAAAATACCAATGATCAGTTTTCCGTAACCTTACCTATAATTCCAGAAGCATGATAAGAATAGTCATTATTGAAGATGAAATTCCGGCAAGAAAAAAACTCATCAGATTTATTAATGAGTTAAAAGAAAATACCGAAATCATTGCAGAAATTGATAACGTGGAAGAAGCTGTAGAATTTTTCAAAACAGAAAAATCTATTGATCTTATTATTTCGGATATCGAATTGTTAGACGGAAATGCATTTGAAATTTATGATCAGGTGAAAATTTCCTGTCCGATTATTTTTACGACGGCTTATGATAAATTTTGGATGAATGCTTTCGAAACAAATGGAATTGAATATCTTCTAAAACCATTTACTTTAGAGCGCTTTCAAAAAGCCTGGAATAAATTTTTAGTGTTAAATAAGTCTCATGCTTCTGATGAAATTTTATTAAAAATAAGCCAGATTCAAAAAGAAATTCAGCCCAAAAGTTTTAAAGAACGTTTTAGTGTAATCAGCAATAAAGGGATTTATTTTTTAGAAACTGAGCGTATTACATTTTTTAAAGCTGAAGAAGGAGTTATTTTTGCGTTTGATGATTCCGGCAAAAAACATTTACTCAATCAAACCGTGCTTAAAGAAATAGAATCGCAGTTGAATCCTAACGAATTTTTCAAGATCAATCGGAGCGAACTTGTCAATAAAAAAAGTATTATAAAATTGGAGCGATACTCGAAAAATGCTTTAGCCTTAGAGATGAAAGGTTGGGGAAATCCACTTATCACAAGTCAAAGTCAGACAGCAGATTTCAGAGAATGGATTGAAAAATAAAAACCTCCCCAAATTAGGAAGGTTTTATGATTTTAATGAGGCGAAGGAATAGATTTTACATCTTTCACTTCTTTGTTTTTATCGAGCTTTTCGGTAACTTTCTTGATGATAAATTCTATAACAATCGGCACAACGAGTGCCACAACGGCTTTTAATATTCTGGATTTCATAATAATTTATTTTCGGAAACAATTACAAGTTTCAAGCCAATTTTTAATTCTAAATTTACAATTCTTCAGCCGTCGTATTTTGAGCCTGATAATTTAAATGAGCAATGCTAATACTTTTAGCAATTCTCTGTTTCAGTTTTCTCGGAGCTAAAACCGTTAGAAACTCTCCCATTCCCAAAATCATGCGCTCCAGTTCAAAATTGAGCTGTACGCAAATTTTAAAAGTCGTTCCGTTTTCATCTTCTTCAATAATTTCCTGAGAATGATGAAAGGGCTTCGTTTTTACATAAGGTGCATGTTGTGAATTGACTATAAACACAACATTTTGAGGTCGCTGTGTTTCAGAAACGGTTGCTCCGATCACTTCGCCAAAATAGCGGTCTGCATCAAAATCTTTATCAATATATTCCGTATCATCATCTGTTTCAATGGATATTATTCGGTCTAAAGCCAAATTGTAAATCGCTTTTTTATGCCAACAAATCAAAAACCAGCGATTGTTATATTCTTTCAACAATTGAGGATGAACCGTCAAAAAATTCTCTTCTCTTGCCTTAAAACTTTTATAGCAAATCTTTAAAACCTTTTTATTTAAAATATTTTCATACAAAACATCGATGTGCTCCAAACCTTTCAGTTGCTCATTTTTATCTAAATGAATAATCGATTTCTGGCTGGTTGAATGTATAGAATCCTCCAACTTCTGGATAACACCATTCATGTCCTTAAACATCGAAAAATCCTTAAACTGCTTTAAAATCTGTATCGCATTACTCATCGCTTTCAGATCATTTTCATTCACCGAAATATTGTGAATACTGTAATCGGGATCACTATAACGATAATATTTTCTTTCGTAAACCTCAATCGGCGCTTCATAGCCAAACTTTTCACTTCGCATATTTTGAAGATCGAGCTGCACTGTTCTTTTGCTTACAAAAGATTCTTTCCCTTCAAATTCAAATAACGCTTCAGAACATTCGTCAATCAAATCTTCCAAAGTGTATTGTTTGTATGTATTCTTCAAACATTTGTCTAAAGTTTTATAGCGAATCAGAGCGTTTTTGTTGGATGACATAAATTAGGTTGAGGCTAAGATTAAGTTTAAGAATAAATCAATTAAAATTCCTCTCATTTGGAGGGGTGGCGAAAGTTCGTAGAGTTTTTGACGGGGTGGTTTAATATGAACATCCAATTTGTCATTCCGTAGGAATCTAAGCAACTACTTATAAAAATTTTGCAGAGATTCCTACGGAATGACTAACTATATGAATAAACAAATCTATTTTCTCACCAAAGCTTTCCCTTCAAAAGAGATCCCTTCCCACCCGAATTCCATGAAATTTCTGATATTCTGATGATCTGTTCCTTCAGGATTTTGTAAGACATCTTTTCTGTAAAATTCTCCGAAAAGATTCAGTGTTTCTTCTTTCGACAGGTCATTTATCTGTGCAAAACTGAAAACTTTGCAAGAACCGTTGTTCTGATCTGCTTCATTTACCGTATTTCCATTGGTAAATTTTGTTGGCGTAAAATCGTAATGTTCGTCGATGAATGCAATAACATCTTTAAATTGAATTTCCTCCGCTGATTTTTCTAATTGTTCGAATAACATATTTTTTATTTTCAATATTTCTGAATAAGCTAATTTTTAATCATAAAATTTGCTCCATCGGAGCAATATCTGTGTAGAAAATTTAAAAGGACACCATTGGGCATTCCGTAGGAACGCTATCTTTTTCTGTCGATAGATTGTTACAGATCGCTCCTACGGAGCTTAAGACATCATTATCTTTGTTTTTCTATTATCAGTTAGCCACCCTGTGGCTTTTCTTAGAAACAAATTATTTCTGACTCCAGATTTACAATTAAATTTCTCAAAAATAATTAAAATAAATTGATCTGCGCAAAAAGATTGCACACTTGTGCTTTTACTTTGCATCAACAAAATGACAAAGCAGCAATAAAAAGTCTAATCTTTCGCAGCCAGACCTGAGTGGACTCTTCGACAAGCTCAGAGTGACAACCGGGAGCGGAAAGCGGTTAAGCTGCCAAAATAAAAACAAAGAATATGAATACAATTACAGGAAATGAATTGATCGCTTTAGGATACAGACCGGGAAAATGGTTTGCAGAAGCATTAGAATATATCAACGAAAATCAATTGGATGAAAGCCAAATCTCTGAATATTTGGAGCAATTCAAATCTCCGGAACCAATTCCGTTGCATGCTGAAGCGAAAGATTTCATCATCAACATCAGAGCGGAACACGAAAATGAAGTTGATAACGTAGAAAAAGTAATCAACACAATGAAAGTTTTGATGAAAACGCCAACGTTGATTGACGGCGCCATTATGCCCGATGCTTGTCCGACCGGACCTGAAGGATATATTCCGGTGGGCGGAGTTGTAGTCGCAAAAAATGCGATTCATCCGGGATTTCATAGCGCAGATATTTGTTGTTCCGTCATGTTGACAGATTTTGGAAAAGTTGAACCTAAAGAAGTTTTGGATGCAGCCCACTCAATCACCCATTTCGGATACGGAGGAAGACCCAGAGGTGAGCAAATGGAAATGTCTCAGGAATTGATGGATGCTTTCAGAGAAAACTACTTCTTAAATGACGAAAAGTTAATCAGCATCGCCCGTTCTCATATGGGAACTCAAGGTGATGGAAACCATTTCTTATTTGTCGGAATTTCTAAAAATACAGGACATACAATGTTGGTCACTCATCACGGATCAAGAGCTCCCGGAGCAATGTTGTACGATAAAGGAATGAAAGTCGCAAATAGATTCAGACAGGAAATTTCGCCAGAAACTTTAAAAGAAAATGCATGGATTCCGTTTGAAACAGAAGAAGGAAAATCATATTGGGAAGCTTTGCAATTGATAAGAAACTGGACGAAAGAAAACCATGAATCTATTCATAACGCAACGTTAGAAAAGCTAAATATCGAAAAGCAAAACAGATATTGGAACGAACATAATTTTGTATTCAGAGATGGAGATTTATTCTACCACGCAAAAGGAGCAACTCCGCTGGACGATAAATTTTTGCCGGATATTACAGGCCCAAGATTGATTCCGTTGAATATGGCAGAGCCGGTTTTGATTGTTCAGGGAACAACGAATGAGAGAAATTTAGGTTTTGCACCACACGGCGCAGGAAGAAATTTCAGCAGAACTTTTCATAAAAAATCTTTGGCTCATAAAACCATTGAAGAAGTTTTTGAAGAAGAAACAAAAGGTTTGGATATCAGATTCTTCACCAATGATATTGATATTTCTGAACTTCCGACTGCGTATAAAAGTGCAAAAAATGTAAGAGCGCAAATTGAAGAATACGGATTGTGTGAAGTCTTGGATGAAGTGATACCTTACGGATGTATTATGGCGGGAGATGTACAGAAAAATGCACCGTGGAAGAAAAAGAAGAAGTTTAGAAAAGCGTAGTTTGTTGTTGGATAAACGCAAAGGCGCAATTTCTTTAACAACTATACTTTTTAGGGCGCAAGGATTTTATCTCCATTAAAATTACAACTTTCAACTTAGTGTAGACTTTTGAAATACACACTGTCACACTGAGCTTGTCGAAGTGTCTTGCGCCTTAAAAACATAACTAATTTAAAATATTTGCGCCTTTGCGTTTAAAACAAAAAAAACAATGACACCAAAAATACTAGATAAATTAAAAGAAATAGAGGCAACAAGAAACATAGAAATACTTCTTGCCGTAGAATCAGGAAGCCGGGCTTGGGGTTTTGCTTCTCCTGACAGCGATTATGACATACGTTTTATATACCGCCACGAAAAAGACTGGTATCTTTCACCGTGGGATAAAGACGAGACGATAGAATTTATGACCGAAGATGACCTCGACGGTTCCGGATGGGATTTGAGAAAGACTTTTCATCTCTTATTAAAATCGAATGCAGCTTTATTGAGCTGGTTCTACTCTCCTATCGTTTATGTAAAAAATGAAAAATTTTACGACTTATCTAAACCTTTAGCAGATTCTGCTTTTGCGCCGATAGCGGTTTCTTACCATTATCTGAGCATGAGCAAGAAATATCTGGAAGCCTGCAGAACCGATGAAGTAAAACTGAAATCTTATTTCTACTGCCTTCGAACTGCTTTGACAGGAAAGTGGATATTAGAAAAAGGAACGGTACCGCCAGTTTTGTTCAGTGAATTGCTGGTTTTAGTGGATGTTTTTACAAGAACCAAAATAGAAAATCTTGTTGAATTAAAAGCCACAAAAGGAGAATCTTATTACCATGCAAATGATTGGGAATTGTTTGGATTCTTGGAAAAAGTGATATTAGATAATGAGAAAAAAGCCAAAAGTTTGAAAGGTGGAAATACTGATAAGGTTGAGATGGAGAGGGTTTTTAGGGAGATCTTAATATAAATTAAGAGATTACGGGAAGCCGTAATCTTTTATTATAAATTAGAGATATATTTGATTAAATATTTAATTATATGAAGAAAGTAAATGTTCTAAGAATTTTTTTAGCTTCTCCAGGTGATGTGAAAGCAGAAAGAGAAATGATTTTTGCCTTGAAAGAAGATTTAGATTTATTAATTGGAAAGGATAAAAATATAAAATTCGAAATTGTTAATTGGGAAAGAAATACCTATCCTGGAAAAGGAATTGATGCTCAAGATGTTATTAATGAACAAATTGATGGTGAATATGATGTTTTTATTGGGATTTTCTGGCAACGATTTGGAACTCCGACAAACCGATATGAATCAGGAACACTTGAAGAATATGAAAATGCAAAAATAAAATATGAGAATGATAAAGAAAACACTCATATTATGATGTATTTTAAGACAGAAGGAAATCAAAATATATACGATACAGATATTGAACAACTAAAAAAAGTTAAAGACTTTAAAGATAAAATATCGAAGGAGGATGGGATATTATATTGCGAATTTGAAAAAACTGAAGATTTAAAAAATTTAGCACAACTTAATTTAGCAAATTTAGTTAGAGATAAATTTTCAAAAAAGAAAAGAAATATTATAAAATCAACAAGACAAAAAAAAGAATCTCTTACAGCTGATGCAACAGAGATTGATAAGTATGAATTATTGGCTCTAAAAATTGACAAAGGAGAATATAATATAGAATTTGAAAATTTTTTAGAAGATATTGAAAAAACCAATAGCTTTTTATCTGACTTAGCTTCATCTACTAACAAGATAACCTTAGTAATGAGTTTTTTTAGTACTAAAACTAGTGAAAGAACAAAACAGCTAAATAGAATTAATAATATAAAGGATGAAAGATTACGTTTAACAAAGGCAAAACAAGTTTCAAATGATTATGCCGATGATTTGGATAAATATTCTGATGATTTTGAGAATATTTTACCTGAATTTAGAGAATCTATTAGTAATAGCATGCAATCTTATTCTGAAATTATTTTTAAAACTATTAACTCAAATTCATTTGATGACAGTAACAAGAATGAATTATTACAAAACTTACCAAGTTTTATTTCGTCTGTTGAATCCGCAATAGAAGGAACGGCAGATTTTTTAGAGACATTTACTAAAGTTAATACTCATCTTACAGCTAAGTACAGTACAGCTAAGAGAAGAGCCGAACTTGCAACAAATAATGTATTTAAAGAACTAATTAGAACAAGAAAACTATTAAAGCAGCTGTTAGATGATAATAAAGATTAACCACTTGTAAATTTTTGTATATTCTAAGATTTTATAAATATGAAAATCACAATATATAAGAAATGACCATCCAAACCCTAAAAAATAAAAACCTCATCCTCTTCCAATCCATCTCCGGAAGCCGCTCTTTCGGGCTCGCAACGGAAAACTCAGACACAGATATTCGTGGAGTATATTATTTACCAAAAGAAGATTTTTTCGGACTCAACTATATTCCGCAGATCTCAAATGAGACGAATGATATTTCGTATTTCGAAATCGGGAGGTTTGTAGAATTATTACAGAAAAACAATCCGAATATTTTGGAAATTCTGGCAAGTCCGGAAGATTGTATTCAACTTAAAAACCCGTTGATGAATTTGTTGAAGCCTGATGATTTTCTTTCAAAATTATGCAAAGACACTTTTGCAGGGTATGCGATTTCACAGATCAAAAAAGCAAAAGGTCTCAATAAAAAGATTTTAAATCCTATTGATAAAGAAAGAAAATCAATTCTTGATTTCTGTTATATTTTAGAAAATAATAGCTCTGTTCCGTTGAAAAAATGGTTGAGAGAATTCCCCTCCTCTGGAGGAATTTCCGTAGGACGGGGTAGTCTCTCACAGGAAAAATGCGGATTGGTTAGCATCGACAATACGAAAGGAATGTTTGCGCTTTTCTACGATGAATCGGGAGATTTAGGTTACAAAGGAATTATTCAGAATGAAGAAGCCAATCAGGTTTCTGTTTCATCTGTTCCGAAAGGTGAACAATCGTTGGCTTTTATGTTTTGTAATCTAGACGCCTACTCCACCTATTGTAAAGATTACCGCGAATATTGGAAGTGGGTTTCAGAAAGAAATGAAGACCGCTACAACGTCAACCAAAACCACGGACAAAACTACGACAGCAAAAATATGATGCACACGATTCGTTTGTTACAGTCTTGTGAGCACATCTTTAAAACCGGTTCGTTACAGATTAGGGTCGAAAATCGGGATGAATTATTAGACATCAAAGCCGGAAACTGGTCGTATGATAATGTAATGAAGAAAGCAGAACAGCTGATTACATCTATTGAATATCATCATTCAAAGTCTACACTTCCTGAATTTCCAGATGTAGAAAAGACAACCAGACTTTTAGTGGAAATAAGAAATTCACTTTACAGTAATTAAAAAACAAAAGAGACCCCGATTGGAGCCTTTTATATGATGATCCGATAGCGCGGATTTCTAATCCGTGCTTCACTTAACTTTGAGCCCATTATCTATTTAGTGCAAAGGTGAATTTTATTCTTTTGTAATAAAATAAGCAAAGAAGCATTAACAAGTTGATTTTATAAAGCTTTTGCTCAAGCTTTGTGAAGCAAATTTATTTGCCTTTGCTTTCTACAATAGAAACTTTAATGATAAAATCTTTGCGTTTAATAATTTAAAAACTATGGTCAGAAGCCCGATAGCGCAGATTTGCAATCTGTGCTTCCAATATAAAAACCCTAGCCTCCACGCCAGGGTTTCCCACTACCCATTTAACATAATATCCTGATTATCAAAATATTTCACTTCAAAATCAATTCTATTCAAAATAATATTTATATTTGAATTACAAATTTAAAAACACAAATATTATGTCAAGTACTTCAGAAGTTGGGCACGCTAAAAATGTAGCAAACCTTCAAAAAATCACACAGCAAGTTACCACTTACAGCCTCTACAACCCTCCGGTAGAAAACATTACAGTAGCAAACCTTCAGGCATTGTACACCACAGCCACTGCAAAATTAGCTGAGGTGGAAGACAAACGAAACGCCAACAAAAACGCAATCATCATCCGTCAGACCGCTTTCGAAAATCTAAAATCAACATGTACCAAAATCGTTAATCTGCTCGAAATTTTAGGATTGCCACAAGGAACATTAGATCAGGCAAGATCAATGAACCGTGCAATTCAGGGCAGCTCAAAGAAAACCACCACTCCACCCGAAGAAGGTAAAGAAACTTCCAAAACAGCTTCCACTTCCCGCCAGTCTTTCACCCAGCAGGCTGAGAATTTCGGGATTCTTCTGCAGCTATTGGCAACCATTCCGGGCTACACACCGAATGAAGAAGATTTAAAATTAAACAACCTCACCACCTATCATGCATCATTAATGAGTAGTACCCAGGCTGTCGACCAGACAGAAGCCGAGCTCAATACCAAATTGATAGAAAGAGATAAAATTTTATATGCAGAGGGTACGGGCTTGTACACCATCGCGCAGAACATCAAAAAATATGTGAAAAGCCTCTACGGTGCAACATCTCCCGAGTATACAAACGTTTCAGCAATAGAATTTACGAATAGAAAATAATATTTTTTGTGTTCAAAAGAATGTTGAAGCATAGTAACTCAATATTCTTGCAATGTAAAGTTACATTCTTGTTATGTAACTTTATTTTTTTGCGATGTTATTTCAAATTGGCACGATGCAGACTTATATTCTTGCATTGTGAACTTAAATTTTTACGTTGAGAAATCATATTCTTGCATTGTAAAACTATATTCTTGCGTTGCAAAATTACATTCTTGGGATGCAAACTTCAACTCTTGCATCACAGAACAATATTTACAAATTTCGGAATAAAAATCTTTCATTAGCTTAAAACAAAAAGGCTCCTATTGGAGCCTTTTATATAATATGATCTATTGGGTTTCAGTACCAAAAATCGAATAATTATTTAACCATTCTGATTTCTACTGCAACAAAACCTTTTGGAGATTTCTCTTTTTCAAAAGATACTTTGTTTCCTTTTTTGATAGGTTCCATACAGTTGTTACTGTGGAAGAAAACATTTTCTTTCGAACCGTCTTCTGTAATAAAACCGTAACCTTTTTCACTGAAAAATGTTACAATTCCTGTCTTAATCAATTCTTCAGCTTCGATAGGAGCTGCACCCAGCTGAATGTTGTTGATATCAAAATCTTCAACGTTGCTGTTATCCGGTGGTGTAGAAGTCAACTGCCCATTGGCATCCACGTACATGATCATGTCGTCTAGACCTTTACCTTTGTTGTTGCTGGTTTTACGCTCTTCTCTTTTTTGAGCTTTTTCCTTTGCTTTTTGAACTTTTTTCTTGAAATTTTCTTTTTTAGAGAAAGAATCCGCCATATATTGTATAAAATTTATTTGTTTAAACTGACTTTTTTTGGGATGTATTATATAACCCCAATAACCAATAATACTTCTTCTGTGAAGTAAAAAAGGTATCTTAATTGTTTTTCAGTAATGATGATTCAGATTGTCTTAAGAAAATATTATCGGAATAAAGATCCATCTAAGACATTAAGAAAGTGAAAACTGAGAGGAAAAATGAATATTCTAAACTATTACCGCTAAAGCAAAGATAGAAACCTTCTTATTAATTAAATGCAAATATACAACAAAAGATTGTAACTTCACCTGTCTAGTATATAATTATTTGAAATTCAATCTATTTTAATGCTTCTAAAAACTGCAAAACATCATTCTTTTATTAGTCTTTAATTCTTCACGGTTTACAATATCAGCAAATTGAAAATCATAAACATTTGCCTCCAGTCTTTTCAAATCGTGTTTTCAATTCTTAACGTGAAAATAACTTTTAAAACTTTGTACATAAAAAAACCACCGAAAAATTCGGTGGTTTACTTTTATTATCATAGAATTTACATCCTATGCTGTATTAAATCGTCCTTTCAGGACTTTTATTAAGCTTCGTTCAAAGGCTTGTGCTCTCCCGGCTGGTCTCTTCCTTCCGGATTTACTTTACTTTCCGGTCTCGCAGGTCTTTCAGGTCTGTTTTGTCCTTCTGGTCTTCCTTGTCCTTCTTCTCTTGGTTTTTGCTCAGGTCTTGGTGGTCTTGGCAACAAAACTTTTCTTGAAAGTTTCATTTTCTTACGGTCATCATACCCCATAAACTTCACCTCAACTTCGTCACCTTCTTTGTAAGGAACTTTATCAAGACGAGCCCATTCGATTTCAGAAATATGAAGTAATCCTTCAGTTCCTTTTGCAATCGCTACGAAAGCTCCGAAATCCATTACTTTCACTACTTTACCTTGGTAAACTTCACCTACAACAGGTACAAAAGTAATCTCGTTGATTCTTGCAATCGCATCGTTGATCTTTTCTCTGCTAACACCAGAAATTTCGATTCTTCCGATCTCACCAACTTCTTCAATTGCGATAACGGTATCCGTATCTTTCTGCATTTGCTGAATGATTTTTCCACCAGGTCCGATTACAGCACCGATGAAATCTTTAGAGATTTCCATCATTACCATTTTCGGAGCGTGAGGCTTCACATCTTCTCTTGGTGCAGAAATAGTTTCATTTAATTTATCAAGAATATGAAGTCTTCCGTTTCTAGCTTGTAGAAGCGCTTTCTCCATAATATCCATAGAAAGTCCCTGGATTTTGATATCCATCTGACAAGCGGTGATTCCGTCTGCAGTTCCTGTTACTTTAAAGTCCATATCACCTAAGTGATCTTCATCTCCTAAGATATCAGAAAGTACAGTGAATTTTCCGGTTTTCACGTCAGTTACCAATCCCATTGCAATCCCGGAAACCGGTTTTGTAATTTGAATACCTGCATCCATCAAAGCCAAAGTTCCTGCACAAACTGTCGCCATTGAAGACGAACCGTTTGATTCTAAAATATCAGAAACGATACGGATAGTATAAGGATTTTCTTCAGGAATCATATTTGCCAAAGCTCTTTGAGCTAAGTTTCCATGACCAACTTCTCTTCTTGAAGTTCCTCTTAAAGGACGAGCTTCACCAGTTGAGAATGGAGGGAAGTTATAGTGTAAGAAGAATCTTTCGTCATAATTTACCATTACGCTGTCTACCATGTTTGCATCTTTTACTGAACCTAAAGTTACAGCTGTTAAAGATTGAGTTTCACCTCTTGTGAAAATTGCAGAACCGTGAGCTCCCGGTAAATAATCGATTTCAGACCAGATTGGACGAATTGTTTCAGGATCACGACCATCAAGACGGATTTTGTCATTGATAATCATCTGACGCATCGCTTCTTTTTCTACATCGTGGTAGTATACTTTTGCGAAAGGAGTTACTCTTTCTAACTCTTCAGCATCTTCTACATATTGAGCTAAGAATTCAGCCAAAACAGCTTTGAATTTCTCACCTCTTTCTTCTTTTCCTGAAGGAGTTTTTGCTACTTCATATACTTTATCGTAAGTTTCTTTCCACACTTTTTCACGAATTGCTTCGTCGTGATTTTCGTGGCTGTATTCTCTTTTTGGTAAAGATTTGCCTACTTTTTCAGCTAATCTTTCCTGAGCTTCAACTTGTTTTTTAATTTCAACGTGAGCGAACTGGATAGCTTCAAGCATTTCTGCTTCAGAAATCTCTTTCATCTCACCTTCTACCATTACGATAGAATCTTTAGTTGCTCCCACCATGATATCAAGGTCAGCAATTTTAAGATCTTCAAATTTAGGGTTTACAGAAAGTTCACCATTGATTCTTACTACTCTTACTTCAGACATTGGTCCGTTGAAAGGAATATCTGTGATAGCGATTGCTGCAGATGCTGCAAGACCCGCTAAATCATCAGGAATAGATTCTCCGTCATAAGAAATCAATGAAATCATTACCTGAACTTCTGCGTGGAAATCTTCCGGGAATAATGGTCTCAAAACTCTGTCTACCAAACGCATCGTCAGGATTTCCTGATCTGAAGGTCTGGCTTCTCTTCTGAAAAAGTTTCCGGGGATCTTTCCACCAGCGTAGAATTTTTCTCTGTAATCTACTGTTAATGGTAAGAAATCTACACCGTCTTTAGCTTCTTTACTTGCTACTACGGTTGCTAAAAGCATTGTTCCGCCCATTTTTACTACTACAGATCCGTCAGCTTGTTTTGCCAGTTTCCCTGTTTCTAATGTGATTTCTCTGCCGTCTGCAAGAGTAATCAACTCTGTAATTGCTTGAGGTATACTCATAAATTGTTTTGTGTTGCGCTCCGTATTGAGCACTTTAATTATTGATATTTTCGTCTAAAATGTGATGCAAATTTAGTGTTTTTGTTTTAAATAGAATGTTGAAACTTCTTGAGACTCAATTTCAGTCATTCCATTCATATCAATTACGGATTTTTCTTATTAAAAATCCTGTAACCGAGCCTCCATTCTATATAATCTGCTTTATGAAAAATAAATGAACGAAGACCAATTCCAATCAATAAATTTTTTCCGATCGTATATTGAAAACCAACTCTCTGATAGAAAATTGTTTTATCATAACGCTTATCGATTGGCTTTTTAAATAAATAAAACCCAGGCTGAATCTGAATTGCAAATTTTGAAATTAAAAGTCGGTAGGAAGGGAAAATATTCAGTAAAAGCTGATCATTTTGAAATCTTTTCGTGGTCTGAATTTTACCGTTTTCATCCTGATAAAATTTGTGATTGTAATCTTCGTCATACATAAGACCTATTCCTAATCCTAAAGAAGATTTATAAGTAACCTGTCTGTGGTAAACCGTTTCTATTCCCCAATTCTCATAATACCTTCCTTTAAATTTATCTATCAAATCAACATCATCATAACTAAAACCTTCATCTTTTCCATAAAAAATAGAATGTCTTACGCCTCCAAAAACATTCACATCCAACGTAGAATATTTGTCAAATACCGACAAAGTATCTTTCGGAGCAAATTGCCTTTCATCAAAATGATACGTGAGAGAAAGCTGTGAATTGAATGTATTCATTCCTTTATTGGGAAGTTTCAAGGCACCATTTGAAAAGTGGGTAAAATTTAAACCCAATCCGAGATCTAAATGCTTGGAAAGATAATATTTATAATTGGCTCCAAAGCTAATGTAAACACTTACTGAAGATCCGAAAGTTTGATTAAGATACCCTTTTTCCTGATCAAAAGGCGTCCAGTTGAAAGCAAAACCACCGCTTGTGTTGTAATTCCAGGAATGGGTGGGTGTTTCTTTGATGGCTCCACCGAAAGTTCCGTAAATAGCGAAAGGTCTTCCCATATCACTGTTTTTCAAGAAATCAAAAGCTACAATACCGCCACCATAATAAGGTCTTCCAAATCTTTTGTGCCACTCCTGACTTCCATCGGTTTGCACGGTAAGTTCTGCAGAAGCTCCGATAAATTCTCTATGCTTAAGTTCTTTTAGATAATCATTGGTTCCTAAAAATTTTCCAAACTGCATACTTACAGAACCTTGCAAATTTGATCTTCGAACACTATCCATTTCCTGAGAATTGTAAAAAGTTGACATTAAAAGAAAGAAAAAGAGATAAAAATATTTCAAATCTGTAGTTTAATTTTAAAAACGAGCAAATTTAAACGATTTCTTTAAAGATCTGTAAATTTTAATGTTCAATTTTTCAGAATTCCAAAAAACAGCAATAAAAAAAGCAACCTCTTTCGAAGTTGCTTCTTTATTTTGGAAATCGGATAGATTATTTTCTTAAACCAAGTTCAGCAATAATTGCTCTATATCTTGTGATATCTTTCTTCTTAAGATAATCTAATAAGCTTTTTCTCTTACCTACTAATTTCACCAAAGATCTTTCAGTATTGAAATCGTGACGATTTGCCTTCAAGTGCTGAGATAAGTGGTTAATTCTGAACGTGAAAAGAGCTACTTGCCCTTCAGCAGTTCCTGTGTCTTGTGCAGATTTTCCATGTTTTGCGAAAATTTCTGCTTTTTTTTCTGTTGTTAAGTACATTCCAATATTGTTTAATGATTATTATGTAACGGCTGCAAAAGTACGACTATTTTTTTAATCACCAAAACAGTAATTTAAATTCAGAAATAAAATAATATTGAAGCATGCAATTTTTCTAAATAATACAGTATCAGCATTTTTTAATAATAATTTAAGCGATCCACCATAGTTTGGAGACATTATTGATTCCATATATTAAAATTGATAGAAAAATATGTTAACAAATTCTTAAATAAATTATGCCATCCCGTTAAAAGACAGTAATTTTACAGCCGACAAAAAGATGAAAAAATTTTTATTTTATACGCTTATTTCTTCTGTATTTATCATCAGTGTTTCTTCTGTGAAAGCGCAGAAAACATCAGCTCATGATAAAATAAAGAAAGTTTTATATTTCAATCCAGAAGTTGAACCTGATATTGAAGAAATAAAAGAACCTACCAATCATGCATTTTTCAGTGCAGTTTCGGATAATATCAGCGCTTTTCGCAAAAATAAAATGCTAAGATCCGAAATTCAGGTTTCTTTTGACAGCATCGATTCTAAAACCATTACAGAATACAGTAAAAATAATGATGCCGACTTTGTCATTGTTCCTAAAGTAAAATATTTTAAAGTAGGATTAGGAAAATACGTTTTCTCTAACCAGGTTGTCGTAAGCATGAAACTTTTTGATGCGGAAGGAAATCTCGTTACCTCTTCAGAGTATGACACTTACCGGAAAAACATGCGCCTTTTGGGTTCCACAGAAAATTCAATAAAAATAGGAACCAACGGTGCCATGAAAAACATCCTTAAAGAATTAAGAAAGATAAAACCTTCTGCAGAAGCTGGTTTTTAAACTTTAAATAAACCTTAAATTTGTTTCATCATTCTCCTATTCTAAAAATTTGAGTTATTTTTGCATATCAAAAATTTCAGGTTTTGAATTCTACACACGAACTTACTTTTAACCCCGCCGATATTGCCGAAAGACTCAGTGAACTTCCCGCTGATGAAAGGCTACTCGCTTTCCTGAAGGTTCCGAAAGAATACAAAGCCGATGTTTTTTCGCACTTAGATCCTGATTTCCAGGAAGAAACTATCCGAAGCATTGGAAGTGATGACGTTTCAGACATTCTTAATGCGATGACTCCCGATGACAGAACAGCTCTGTTTGAGGATTTTCCGGATGAGCTGATAAAATATTCTATCAATCATCTTAATCCGCAGGAAAGAAGAATTGCCCTGAAACTTCTTGGCTACAATTCTGATTCTATTGGGCGTCTGATGACTCCTTATTACATTCAGATCCGAAAAGAATGGACGGTAAAAAGATGTCTTCAGCAGATCAAAAAAGTCGGAAAAAAAGTAGAAACCATCAATCATCTGTATGTTGTGGATGAAAGAAATCATCTTATTGACGATTTAGCTTTAGGAAGTTTATTGTTGGTGGAAGAAGACACTTTAGTTTCAGAATTAACAGATAATCAGTTTGTTGCTATTAAAACAACAACTTCCAAAGAAGATGCCGTTACTTATTTTGAAAAATATGACAGAACAGCGCTTCCCATTATTACCGAAGCCGGAGTTTTGGTTGGAATTGTAACGATTGATGATATTTTAGATCAAATTGAATCACAAAATACCGAAGATATTCAAAAATTCGGGGGACTTGAAGCTTTAGATTTACCTTATACGCAAACCTCTTTGATGGAAATGATCAAAAAAAGAGGAATGTGGCTTATTATTTTATTTTTCTCTGAAATGTTGACCGCTTCTGCGATGGGATTTTTTGAAGATGAAATTCAGAAAGCCGTTGTTTTGGCATTATTTGTACCGTTAATTATTTCAAGTGGAGGAAATTCAGGTTCACAAGCCGCAACTTTGATTATTCGTGCGATGGCATTACAGGAAATCGGTTTAAAAGACTGGTGGTACGTGATGAAAAAAGAAATTTTCACCGGATTATTTTTAGGTGGAATTTTAGGAATTATCGGATTTCTGAGAATTATGATCTGGCATAAAGCAGGATTTTTTGATTACGGAATTCATTGGGCATACATTGGCTTAAGTGTCGGATTTTCTTTAGTGATGATCGTTTTATGGGGAACACTTTCAGGTTCTATGGTTCCATTTATTCTTAAAAAATTAAAGCTAGACCCCGCTACATCTTCTGCTCCATTTGTAGCAACTTTGGTCGATGTTACCGGATTAATTATTTACTTCTCTGTTGCCGGCCTTTTCTTAACAGGAAAACTTTTGTAATTTTAGGCAAAGTCTAAAAATTGTATGAAATCGCCATGTTTGGGTTTCCAAATTATAGTGAAAATAGTGCGATTGCATATGACTTTTAAAACGCAATAAAATCTACATATGAAAGTAATTTCTCTCGTTCCTTCGATTACAGAAGCTTTATTTGATTTAGGTTTAACAGAAAACGAAATTGTCGGAAGAACAAAATTCTGCATTCACCCTTCAGAAAAAGTAAAAAATATAGAAATTATCGGCGGCACAAAAAATCTTAATATTGAGAAGATTAAAAGCCTTAAACCAGATTTAATTTTAGCCAACAAAGAAGAAAACGTCAAAGAACAGGTTGAAATTTTGATGAAAGATTTCAAAGTAATTGTTTACAATACGGAAACGATTGAAGATAATTATTACTTGTTGAAAAATTTGGGATTGCTTTTTAATAAAGAAGAACGAGCACAGGCTTTCAATCTAAAAATCTACGAAATCTTTAATCAAACCAACATAAACACAAAAGTAAAAGTTGCCTACCTTATTTGGAATAATCCTTATATGACGGTGGGATCAGATACATTTATAAATCATATTTTAAATGAAATTGGTTTTGAAAATATATTTAAAAATCAAACCCGCTATCCAATAATCAAGACTGAAGATTTAGCGAAAGCCGATGTCATCATGCTATCTTCGGAACCTTTTCCTTTTAAAGAAAAACATATTGCCGAACTAAAAAAGATTTATCCTCATAAAAAGATTATGATTGTAGATGGTGAAGCTTTTTCGTGGTACGGAACACACATTGCAAAGTGTGAAAATTATTTTAAAGAACTGATTGCTGAATTTAATGATTAAATAAAATAAGAGTTTGTCATTCTGTAGGAATCTAAGTTGCAGTAATTTTCTATATCGAGATTCCTACGGAATGACAAACTTTTTGTTTTAAATTATATTGACGAAGTTTTAAATAAAAAAACTCCGACTTAAAAAAAATCGGAGCTTATATTTTATATTTAGATAAGATTACAAAATCTTTGAAACTTCATTACAAAGCCATTCCAATAATTCTAAATCTTCTTTTGTAAAAGGATCGATCGTATGAGAATCGATGTCAATCTGACCAATATTTTCTCCATTTTTAAAAATAGGAACTACAATTTCAGCTTTTGTATCAATCGAACAGCTCAAATAATTATCCTGTAAATGTACATCGGGAACAATAAATGTTTCGTTGGAAACAGCCACCTGCCCGCAAATACCTTTTCCGTAAGGAATAATGATATGATCGGTTTCAGCTCCTACGTAAGGACCTAATTTCAGTTCGTCTTTATCACCGTTTTTAAAGTAAAAACCGGTCCAGTTGAAATAAGATATTTCCTGGTCTAATAAATGACAAACTTTCTCAAGCTTCTCATCAGTATTATGTTTTGGACTTTCAAGAATAGACGAAAGTCTTTTTTTTATTTCAGACATTGTAATATTTTTTATGAAAATTGTTTTAAAGAAAGCTCGTTTTTAAACCCGAACATCCCTCTTTCTTTTATCATTTCTGCAACACCTTCCGGAACCTGGTTTTCCCAACCGCCGATATTACAAGCAATTTTTCTTAGTATTTCTCTTGAATATATCTCCAAAAACTCAGGATTGTAGCTGGTAATATCTACAATACGATTGTTGTGTTTGAAATATTTGTACAGCTCTTTTAGGTTTTCTTCCACTTTTAAGTTTGAAGAATCCAACAATTCATGAGTTTCAGGATCTTTATAAGGATACAAATACACTCTCATTCCGTTTCTGAAAAACTTACCAAAAGCTTCCAAAATACCACCTGAAAGATCTTTATAATATTTCTCGTCAAATACCATCAACATATTATTTACGCCCATCGTTACGCCAATATCACCATTGGTATAATGGGAGAAATAATCAATCAATCTGTAATATTCTGAGAAATTTGAAATAATAACTGTATAGCCTAATTTACCCAAAACATCTACCCGATCAAGAAAATCTCTTTCATCAATATCTCCGTCTGCACGAAGGTTTGAAATCGTAATTTCAATAAGGATTTCTGTTTCTTCCTGTGTACAGATTGCGTCTTTCAGGAACATATCCATTCCGTTTCGCAACATATCTATATTTACTTTTGTCACCGGTCTGAAACTTCCTCTTACCGCAAAAATGTTTTTCTTATATAGAATATCCGCAGGAAGCATGTTATTTCCTTGAGAATTGAAGATCACAGCATCAGTCATATTATTTTTCACCAGCTGCAAAGACATCAATCTATTGTCAACATAAGCAAAAGCCGGACCGCTGAAATCGATCATATCAATCTCAAGATTGTCTGTAGAAACCTCATCATAAAGAGATTCTATCAACCTTCTTGGGTTATCATAATAATTATATGCCCCGTAAATAAGATTTACACCAAGATTTCCTAGTGTTTCCTGCTGCAAAGTGGCATCGTTTTCTTTGAATTTTACGTGGATTACAATTTCGTTGTAATCTTCATTTTCTTTCACCTGGAAACGAATTCCGACCCAACCGTGACCTTTTACGGTTTTATCGAAATTGATCGTCGTTACCGTGTTTGCATAAGAAAAATATTTTCTCCCGGGATTACTGTCTCTGGAAATTCTTTCTTCAATCAGTGATACTTCGTAGCGAAGCATTTTTCTAAGTCTGTTTTGCGTAACATACCTGTTTTTTACTTCTTTTCCGTAGATCGCATCACTAAAATCTTTGTCATAAGCTGACATTGCCTTAGCAATTGTACCGGAAGCCCCCCCTGCTCTAAAAAAGTGTCGTACAGTTTCCTGTCCTGCTCCAATTTCTGCGAAAGTACCATAAATAGTAGGATCTAGATTAATTGTTAATGCTTTTTGTTTAGGAGTTAGTTTCTGATACATTAGGACATTAAATTTTTCGTAAATTTACCAAAATTAAACCAACCTCAAAACAAAATGAAGTTGAAATTTTTAGGAACCGGAACTTCCCAAGGTGTCCCCGTTATCGGTTGCACTTGTGAGGTATGTACTTCTCAAAATCCAAAAGATACTCGTTTTCGGGCTTCAGCGATGATTACCACCGATGAAAACAGGAAAATACTGATCGACTGCGGACCAGATTTTCGTCAGCAAATGCTTATCAACAAAGAAAACCACATCGACATTACGCTTCTTACCCATGAGCATAATGACCATGTGATTGGTTTGGATGATATGCGTCCGCTTATTTTTAAAAGTGGTAAAAACATGCCGATTTATTGCCTCTCAAGGGTTGGACAGGAAGTGAAAAACCGATTTCCTTATGCTTTCGCAGATATTCGCTATCCCGGAGCACCAGCTTTTGATTTACATGAAATCGATCCCGAAAAGTTTACCGTTTTAGATACAGAAATTACTCCTATCGAAGTAACACATTACAAAATTTCAATTTTAGGATATAAGTTTAAAAAGCTTGCCTACATTACTGATGCCAACTTTATTTCTGATTTGGAAAAAGAAAAGTTAAGAAATTTGGATGTACTTATTTTAAACTGTATTCGAAAATTTGATCCTCATCCTGCCCATTTCGTATTAGCAGATGTTATTAAATTATTTGATGAATTAAAACCTAAAAAATTATTTTTAACCCACATCAGTCACCATTTCGGACTGCATGATATTGAGGATAAGTTACTTCCCCAAGGAATACACCTTGCGTATGATGGTTTAGAAATAAATTTTTAAAGAAAGTTCAATAAAAGCCTTTGAACATTGAAAAAAAGTTTTTATATTTGCACACCAATTTGAAACAAACAGTAACGTTTGAAGTAAACATCAAGCCCAGGTGGCGGAATTGGTAGACGCGCTGGTCTCAAACACCAGTTCTTAGGAGTACCGGTTCGATCCCGGTCCTGGGTACAAAAAACCTCTGAAATCATTTGATTTTCAGAGGTTTTTGATTTTAGGGTGTTTGAAAAGGGTGGCTAATAATTATATTTTTATAAATTAACCTCTACTCTTGCAGGATAACTAAAGGATCAATCTCAAAACTTGGGGGCTAGGCAAAAAGTTTAGACAACCTGAACAGAAAAAATGCTTTATCCCGCACACCTCTTAATTGCAATCTGAAGTTTTTTATTTTCGCATTGAAAGACTCTGCGGAAGCATTCGTGCTTCTTCTTTCA
>Ga0308165_1000512_pt1 | contig 71303 bp, 61 predicted proteins | sample PhyWR2_FD_201032 | JGI IMG/M metagenome (GOLD analysis project Ga0308165, IMG submission 201032) | Phyllosphere microbial communities from UC Gill Tract Community Farm, Albany, California, United States - DLSLW.R2 | ecosystem: Host-associated > Plants > Phyllosphere > Unclassified | place: USA... | reverse complement strand
ACTCCTTTTGATTGATTTCTTCCGTGAGCCTAAATTCATCTGGAATCTGGCTCTCTTCAACGAAAATACTTTCGAGGTTTAGAGGTGTACTCAATTTGGGTTGTTTGTTAGGGTTTATAATTGTGTTAATCTATAGTTTAAGTATAGATTAACCTTGTTGCAAATATATCAATACACAGGTAATTTAACTTTACCTGCGTATTAAATCTGCAATTATTTTAGTTCGATAACTTTATATTTTGGCACTAAAGATTTCATTACAGTCCAACCAATCAGGTAACATACCGCACAGATCGAGAAAATAATAAAATAACCTGCTTCCTCACCTTTAAAGCCCATAAAGATAATCTTGTTTTTGCCTGTATAATCAAACAATAAACCAGAGCCTTTATTGATAATGAAAGAACCCAGTCCGCCAGCCATACCACCGATACCGGTAATGGTTGCGATTGCTTTTTTTGGGAACATATCGCCAACGGTTGAAAATATATTCGCCGACCATGCCTGGTGGGCAGCACCAGCGATACCAATGATGATAACGGGGATCCAATAGGTGATATGACCTAAAGGCTGTGCAGCCAGGGCCAATAGCGGGAAGAACGCAAAGATCAACATCGCCCTCATCCTGCCCTCGTAAGGGTTCATTCCTTTTTTATCAACAAAATAAGTGGGTAACCAGCCTCCGATGATAGATAATAAGGTAATCATATACAGTACAAATAGTGGAAGGGCGCTCTGTGTAGAATCCATTCCATATACCGATTTTAAATAGGCTGGCGTCCAGAATAAAAAGAACCACCATACCCCATCGGTCATAAATTTACCAAAGGCGAAAGCCCATGTCTGTTTGTATTTAAAGCAATCGATAAACGATACTTTTTCTTTGGTTTCTTCAACATAATCGGCCAATTTCCGGTCATTAATTACATCCTGCTGGATATAAGCCAGTTCATCGGCGCTGACTCTTTTGTGTAATTCTGGTTTGTTGTATACAAAAACCCATAATCCCATCCATATAAAGCCCAAGGCACCAATAATAATGAAGGACATTTCCCAACCATAAGCTTTTGCGATAAAAGGAATGGTAATGGGCGCAGCCAATGCGCCAACAGTAGCCCCGGCATTGAAAATACTGGTTGCAAATGCCCGATCTTTTTTAGGGAAGTACTCTGCCGTGGCCTTAATCGCTGCCGGAAAGTTTCCAGCTTCGCCAACCGCCAATACAAAGCGGGCAAAAATAAACAAGGTAACACTTACCGAAACCACCAATCCAGTATCGTTAACGCGGGCTATCACTTCTTTAGCCCCTTCAAAACCTACAAACCAATTCCCGTTGATAATCCCTGCAGTTGCAATACCACAAAAGGCATGCAGACAAGCACCAACGGACCAAACGCCTATTGCCCATAAAAAGCCTTTTCTGGTGTCAAGTTTATCAACCAAACGGCCAGCAAAAAGCATTGATATTGCGTAGAAAATAGAGAAGAGCGCGGTAATATTTCCATAGTCATTGTTGTCCCAATGAAACTCTGGTTTAATAAAATCCGTCCAAGTTAACGAAAGTACCTGCCTGTCTAAATAATTTATGGTCGTAGCTAAGAATAACAGCAAACAGATGGTCCATCTATATTTGCTTGTTTTGGGTTGGTTCATTTGGTTAGGTTGTGTTAAATTTTTATTTGCTTTGCTGAATCAGCTCAAGCGCTAATTTTGTATTGTCGAATAACTCTTCATAAAGACCTTTACTCATTACATCTTTACTGATCAATTTACTGCCCATACCAACGGCACAAACACCAGATTTAAACCAGGTTTTTAAATTATCGGCATTGATTTCTACACCACCGGTCGGCATGAATAGCTGTCCGGCAAAAAGATCTTTAATTGATGAAATAAATTCAGGCCCTAAAATATTCGCAGGAAAAATCTTGATCAACATGGCTTTGTGTTCCTGTGCAACGCTGATTTCAGTTGGGGTCATACATCCCGGGATCCAGAGCATACCAATTTTATTGGCAATTTCGGCAACTGCCGGGTTTACGATCGGTGCAACTATAAAATCGGTTCCGGCGTCGATAAAAGCATGCGCATCTGTAGGGGTTTTAATGGTTCCTATACCCAGATAAAGATCGGGCATTTCGGCATCGCGTATCTCCTTTAACTTTTTAAAGTTCGGCAGAGCTGACTTACCACGGTTGGTATATTCGAAAACACGCACACCCGCTTTATACAAAGTGCGTAATATTTCCACACTACCCGATTCGCTATCCTGATAAAATAGGGGTAACATGCCCTGCTCTAAAATGGCATCTAAAATTTTGTGCTTGTTGCTAATCATTGCGTATTATTCTTTTTTCTATATCCGCTACAGTACTGGTTGTAGCATCGCTTGGAATGTATAATTTATCGTATGCTGCTGCGGTAGCAAAGTTTAGTGTTTCTTTGGCCGATAAGCCATTGTAGAAACCATAAATCAATCCGCCCATAAAACAATCTCCGCTACCTACTTTATCTAAAATTTCTTCAGAAACATATTCTTCAGAAACGGTTAGTTCGCTTGCGGTATAAATGGCTGTATAATACCTGATGCCTTTACCATGATCGAACCTGAACGTATTGGCAACGGCCTTACATGCCGGAAACAAACTTAATATTTCTTTGGAAGTATCAGTTGCCTGTTGCAGTAACGTTTCCTTTGCGTAACCTTCAGTTGGTATTAAATCTTCGTGAAGTGCCGTACCCAACATTTTATTGGCTGCCCATACATTGCCCATAATCAATGTACAATACTGCGCCAGTTCAGGTAAAACATCGATCGGATCTTTACCGTATTTCCAAAGTTTTGCGCGGTAGTTTAAGTCTAAAGATATGGTGATGTTTTTTGCACTTGCAACTTTTAAAGCTTCGAGACAAACATCGGCGATAGATTGGTTTATTGCCGGGCAGATGGCGCTAAAATGAAACCAGCTCACGCCTTCAAAAATTTCATCCCAGTTAATCTGTCCAACTTTTAAATCGGCATAGGCCGAATTTGCCCTATCGTAAATTACACCGGCATTTTTGAGGTCTTTTCCCTTAGGAAGATAATAAAGCCCCAAACGTTCGCCATGGTAAACCATAGGTGAAGTGTCAATGTTGCGGGCATCAAGATAATCAACAATCTCGCGGGTTACCGAATTATCCGGCACAGCCGATAGATAGGCCGAAGGAACATCCCAAAGTGCAAGTGCCGTTGCTACATTGAGCTCGGCACCGCCAACGTAAAACGGCAGTTTATTTTCTTTTAACCATTGCCCGTCCATATCCGGACAGATGCGTAAAAGTATTTCACCAAAGCTTAAAACTTTTTTTCCTTTTTTTGATGAAGCGAATATTTCGGTGCTCATTTTTGTGTTTCAACGGCGTATTTCATGCTGTTTTCTGCAACGGTATGAAAACGGAAGGAAAACGATTGAAATGATTTATTTCCAACGAAATGCCTCCTTAAAGCCTAATTTTGGTTAAAATTTAAAGTAATTTTTTGCGTTAAAGTACGAAATATCCTGAACAATTTTGCCAACCCACTCCAAGTCGTTAGGCAATTCGCCATTCTCAATGTCTTCTCCAAAGAGGTTACAAACAATCCTTCTGAAATATTCGTGACGCGGAAAAGAAAGGAAACTGCGCGAATCGGTAAGCATACCCACCAAGCGGCTTACAAGCCCCATGTTAGACAACGCATTTAACTGTTTGATCATACCGTCTTTTTGATCTAAGAACCACCATGCCGAGCCAAACTGCACTTTACCTGCAACAGATCCATCGTTAAAATTTCCGATCATGGTTGCAATGAGTTCGTTATCGGCCGGATTAAGGTTATAAATAATGGTTTTTGCCAGTTTATCCTGATTATCCAAACGGTTTAAGAATTTTGAAAGCATACGTGCCTGGCTAAAATCTCCGATTGAATCCCAGCCTGTATCAGGCCCCAATTGCCTTAACATACGGGCGTTATTATTGCGTAACGCACCTAGGTGATATTGTTGTACCCAGCCTTTTTCGTGGTCCCATTCTGCAAAATAAACCAACATCGCCGATTTAAATTTCAGGTTCTCTTCATAAGAAATACCTTTTTTACCACGGATTTTATCGAAAATGGCCGAAACTTCTGCTTCAGTGTAATCTTCGGCATAAATCTGCTCTAAACCATGATCGGAAACAGAACATCCGTTGGCTCCAAAATAATCGTGACGGCTTTTTAAGGCATCGATATAATCCTGAAAACTGCTGATCGTTTTATCTGCAACACTTTCTAACTTATTGATATATTCATTTAAACCTTCAATATCGTCGCTGTTCATTGCTTTATCCGGACGGAAAGCCGGCAACATTTTAAGGTTTGCACCTTCTCTTGCCAGTTGCTGATGGAAATTTAAGCTATCTAGTGGATCGTCTGTAGTGCAAACTGCTTCTACATTCATTTTTGCCAATAACCCGCGGACCGAATATTCTGGCGTTTGCAGCTTGGCAGAACATTCGTCGAAAATTTTCTGTGCAGTTTTGCCCGAAAGTAAATCGGTAATGCCAAAATAACGCTGAAGCTCTAAATGTGTCCAATGGTATAAAGGGTTACGCAGGGTATATGGAACGGTTTCGGCCCATTTTTCAAATTTCTCATAGTCGGAGCCGATACCGGTAATGTATTTTTCATCTACCCCGTTGGCACGCATGGCCCGCCATTTATAGTGGTCGCCGGCAAGCCAAACCTGACTAATGTTTGCAAACTGGGTATTATTGGCAATCTGCTCCGGAATAAGGTGATTATGGTAATCGATAATCGGCAATGATTTTGCAAAATTGTGGTATAGCTTTTCGGCTGTTTTACTTTGCAAGAGAAAATTTTCGTCTAAAAAAGGTTTCATGTTATGTAATTTGAGACATTAGATAATTGATTTGGTAATCAAACCGTATATCTATTAATTTTTTTTATTTATGTAATAATATTGTCCCCGGTCTGTGTTCCCACAGTATGGAATTTTATTTACTTCTATTTCTACTGTGTGGTCTGTGAGGACACAGACCACGGAATCAACTCAATTTATATTTTATCTATTATTGCCCTATGAGACCAAGGAATCAGTTAGAGATTACGCGCCCAGGACTCACGACTAAAGACTCCGAACTCACGACTTCCTTAAAGACTAACTCCCCGTTTCCAAGGAATAAAATCATCCTGGTTTAGCAACACCGCTTTAGGAATTACTTCGCCACTGGCCGCTTTGATACAATATTCTAAAATATCTTCGCCCATCTGTTCGATGGTTTTTTCACCTTCGATTACCGGCCCGCAGTTGATATCAATGATATCGCCCATGCGTTTGGTAAGGACATTATTGGTAGATACTTTAATGGTTGGACAAACCGGGTTTCCGGTAGGCGTGCCCAGGCCCGTGGTAAACAAAATCAGGGTTGCGCCAGATGCTGCTTTACCTGTAGTGGCCTCAACATCGTTTCCTGGTGTACAAACCAGGTTTAACCCAGGTTTTGTTGCAGGCTCGGTATAATCTAGTACATCCTCAACAGGTGATGTTCCGCCCTTTTTAGCGGCTCCGGTGCTTTTAATTGCATCGGTAATCAGCCCGTCTTTAATATTTCCCGGCGATGGGTTCATGAAAAATCCTGAACCGACATTTTCTGCCGATTGGTTATAGGCCGTCATCAGCTGAATAAACTTGCGCGCTGCGGTTTCGTCTTTCGTACGGTCGATCAACTGTTGCTCGGCACCACAAAGTTCAGGGAATTCGGCCAAAAGCACCGTTCCGCCTAAAGCCACCAACAAATCGGAAGTGTAGCCTACCGCAGGATTGGCACTAATTCCGCTAAAACCATCGCTACCACCACATTTAACCCCTAAAACCAATTTGCTTAACGGAGCAGGCTGGCGCTCGATGTTGTTGATTTCGGTTAAACCGATAAAGGTTTTCCTGATGGCTTCTTTTACCAGCTGTTCTTCGCTCTGCGACTGTTGCTGCTCAAATATGAAGAGTGGTTTATCAAAATTAGGGCTGCGGTGTTTTAAATCCTCCATAAAATCTTTCACCTGTAAATTTTGGCAGCCCAAACTCAATACGGTTACACCGGCCACATTCGGGTGATCGGCATAAGCAGCCAAGAGTTTGCTCAGCACAGCCGCATCCTGACGGGTACCGCCGCAACCACCCTGGTGATTTAAAAATTTAATGCCATCTACATTTTTAAAAACACGGTTGGCGGATGGATTTGCCAATCCGATCGAACTTGGGTCGGCCTCTTCTAAAATTTCGCCGTTTTTATAAGCCTCAACCAATTGGTGGGCATAAGATTTGTATTTATCTGTTACCGCATAGCCCAGTTCGTTATGCAAAGCCTCACGTATTACATCTAAATTGCGGTTTTCGCAAAATACCGTAGGGATAAACAGCCAATAATTTGCTGTGCCCACACGGCCATCGCTACGGATATAACCGTTAAAAGTTCTGCCTTCAAATTTAGAAACATCCGGTGCATGCCATTCGTAATGGTATGGGCGGAATTCGTATGGATCTGAGGCATGTTTGGTATTTTCGGTATCCATTAAGCCACCTTTTAGGATGAAATGCTGCGCTTTTCCTACCAGTACGCCGTACATAATAATATGATCGCCTGCATTCATATCCTGCATAAAAAACTTATGCTTAGCCTGGATATCATCCTGCAAAATATATTCGTGTCCATCGTAAATAACCGTTTCTCCTTTTGCCAGGTTCTGCAGGGCAACAAGTACGTTATCGTTGGGATGGATTTTTAAAATTCTAGTAACCATTTTAAATTGTTCTTTCTGAATGCAAGTTACTTAAAGTTTCCTTTGCACCTTTATTCTGTAATAATTCTACGTAAGATTTCACGGCCGGGTTAAAGCCAGGGTAATTGTTTAGGTTTTTATCCCAAAGGCGCCTATCGCCAAGCGTATTGTCTACAACCGTTTCAGGGTTTTTCCAGTATTCGTATAAAACTTCGGCAAATTCATCCTGTACCGGATATGTTTTCCCGTTTGAGTTAGCAGTGTAAGTATCGCCCTCTTTATTCAGGTTCATGAAAAGAATATAAGCTGCAACGCCCAGAGCCGTTAACTGGGGCACTTCATTTTTTAAGGCATAATACCTTCTGATTAGAGGCATATTACGCATCTGCATTTTTGAAGTGAAGTTTAGCGTAATGGCCTGCCATTGGTGCTCTAAAGCAGGATTACTGAAACGGTCGATTACACTTTCGGCAAAAGCAATGGCTTCTTCATAAGTGATGTCTTCATTTACTACAACCGGAGCGATTTCATCTTTCATAAGTTTTAGCACATGATTTGCAAAATCATCGTTTGCCATGGCTTCTTTTACGGTATTAAAACCTGCTAAAATGGCCAGTCCGCAGCTAATTGTATGTGTACCGTTAAGTAAACGCAGTTTTAACTCTTTAAATTTATCGATCGATGGAACAATGAAAATTCCTTTATCTGCTTTTGCAAAAGATAAAATTTCTTTTACTTTTTCATTTGACGATTCGATGGCCCAAAGCCTGAAAGGTTCGGCCATGATCATTAATTCATCTTCGTAACCCAATTCACTTTCGATGGCTTTTTGTTCGGCTTCTGGAAGTTTGCCGGGAACGATTCTATCTACCAGTGTTTTGCAGAAGTGATTGGCCGTTTTTAGCCAGTTTTCAAAATCCCAACCCAATTTATTCTGGATGGCAAGATCCAATAAGATTTCTTTTAGCTTATCGGCATTATCGCTGATTAATTCGGTTGGCACAATCACCATTCCGCTTTCTTCTGAGCCATTAAAGGCTTTATACCTTTCGTGCAGAAAGGCCAATAATTTACCAGGGTAGGATTGTGGCGGATTATCGGTGATTTTATCTTCGCTCTTAACGATGCCCACTTCTGTTGTATTCGAAATTACCACCTGCATTTCGGACTGATGCGCTGCTTTTAAAATTTCTGCCCAATCTTGTGCAGCCGATAATACACGGCTGATGGATGAGTTGATCGAATTCTCTTCTACACTAACACCATCTTCGATACCTTTAACACAAAGGGTATATAAGTTATCCTGCTCCGTAAATGCATCTGCACCACCTTTTGAGGTAGATTTAACCACCAAAATGCGGCCATTAAAAATGCCTTTTTGATTGGCTTTATCAATAAAATAGTCGGGCAGGCCACGTAATAATACACCTGTTCCAAATTGGATCACCTTTTCAGGTAATGCCAAAATTTCGGCGCTTGGTTTAGTAACCCTGTCGCCGTTAATGTTTTTTAAATTTTCTTTGTTTAAAATCATTGCCTTTTCTTTTCCGTCATTGCTTCTTCGCGCAATAACCAGTTACATTATTGTTTTATTTCTCGCCGTTTGCGGCCAACCATTTCGGATATTCTTTTTCAATTAACTTCTGCCCCCAATTGCCATACCAGGCGTAGCCATTTCTTCTTTCGGGGCTTAAGTCCTCTATTTTTGTTTTAATTGTATTATCCCGGTCGCCAAAAATTGGTGTGTTTTTCTCCAGGTCGTAAAACCGGGCCCAGGTGGTGCTTGTCTTATCGGCAACCAAAGCCGAACCACTTTTACTGCGTTCAAAACGGTAACCCGCAATTTTATAGGTATCAAACCATTTTACTGCTGCTGCAATTGAGCTTTTTACTGCAGCAGATGGTCTTTTAAGTCTCATCAAAAAACGCACAATACCCGCCGATTCGCCTGTACTTAAAGATGCTGGCTCGAAATTCCGTGCTTTTGCAGGCAAGAGGGTATCTTTATCGTATTGGGCGCCCCATATGGTAAGTGTCCCATTTTGCTTTACCTGGGTTTTGATAATACAGTCGACTCCTTTTGCAACGGCTTTTTCTGCTTTTGGAATATAAGCTGGATTAACGACTTCAAAATCGTTCGTTCGCGTTGCGATATCCTGTAAGATATTGAGCACATTGATCATCGCATCATCATTGTAGGTAATTTCAGACCGGTACAGGGCTTTATCGGGATAATATTGCGGCCATCCGCCATTGCTGTACTGAGCGGACAAAATATAATCGAGCCCTTTTTCTGCCGCACTTAAATAGGCCTTGTTCTGTGTTTTTTTGTAGACCTGAACCAGATATACTACTTCTCTGCTGGTGGCTTTATTATCGAATGTTGCGTGCAGATCTTTAGTTGCCTTTATTTTGGCCAAAAGCCCAGGGGTTAAGCTTGCTCCGTAATTAACCACACTTTTATCTTCCAATTGTTTCGGCCAACCACCATTGCCCAATTGGTAAACCAGCATTTTTTCAGCTGTAGAATCGGTAGGTTGCTGGGCATAACACGAAAACAGCAGGGTACTACAGATCAGGGTTAACAATATTTTTATTTTCATTACATGTCGCTTATTTGTTTTGCCACGGAGATAGTGATTAACACGGAGAACTTTCCTTATTCCATGGTCTGTTTCCCCACAGATCATTGGTGTTTTTTTCCCGTGCCTCTGTATTTCCGAGACTAATATTTAAATTATCTGTACTTACTTTTTACCCGGCACCTGTTTGATCAACCAGTTTACTAAATCGTTGGTCGCCTTAAAATTCTCAAAATCTGCAGGTAATTTTCTACCATCGATATATTCGTTGTAAAACCAAGGGTCGCCTACAGCGAACACGGTACCCTTACCATATTTTGCAGTGGCGATAATTACATCTCCCTTATCGCTCAAAGCCGAAACCGCAGGGGTTTTGGCTACAATGGTCGAAATTTCTTTGATGTAAACTTTCTTTGCTGTTTTAAAAACTGAATTTCCGGCAGGAATTTTTACTGCACCCTGCTCAAAGTTTGCTCCCTGAACTTTATTGCGGCTATCTTCGTTAAAATGGATGCCAAAGGTTTCTGGCAGTACATTGAATTTAGAAATTTCGCAGTTACCAACATCATTTAACAACAGCACCAAAACGCCACCAGCCTTTACCCACTCGCTAATCTGTTTGGCATGTGCGGCATTCATAAAGTTCGGGTTCGCCGTTTCTTTCTCTGTATCAGGATCTACAATGATATAAATGTTGCTCGCTTTTAAATTTGCTGTTGTAGGTGCCGATCTAAGGGTAGCTGTTTTTACCCCGGCATCATTAAATACTTTCCCAAATAGCGAAAAGCCATTATTATCATCTTCTTCCCAAACATAATGGAAAGGTATCTTATCGCCTGTAGCACCCGTTGTATACTCATTGTTGAAGAAATTATCAACGGTAACGGTTAAACCTTTACCCGGTTTTGGCAACTGGTCGATTTCCATTTCGGAAGCCGCACAGATAAATGAACCCACGCCCTTAGGATCGTTGGTAATCACTTTTTCGCTGATGTAATAATCGAAGCTCCCATCGCGGTATTTTGGCTTTCCGCCCAAACCCGATACAGAAACTGTTTTGGTGAGGTTTATTCTTTCATTTCCTGCCTGTTCAACAAATTCTTTCTTTAAACCGGCATAACCTTTATTGGCCGCTGCCATAAAAGAGGGTGCCAACCAGCCTTTACGTACGCCTTTGGCCAAGCCATAAACAAACATACTTGATGCCGAACTTTCGAGGTAGTTTCCTTTTCTGGCGGGCATATCCAAAATATCGAACCAAACGCCCGATTTTGGATCCTGGTATTTTACGGCCGCTGTTGCGGTGCGGTTTAAAATGGCAATTAATTCTTTCCGCTGGGGATGATCGGCAGGAAAATTATCCAGCACATCTACCAGGGCCATAATGTACCAGCCCATTGCCCTTCCCCAAAAATTTGCCGAACGGCCTGTTTTTTTATCAGCCCATTGCTCCGTTCTGCTCTCATCGTAACCATGATAGAGTAACCCGGTTTTGCTATCGCGGGCGTTTTTTTCCATTAAAATAAACTGCTTGGCGATATCATCAAACGCGGCATCCTTTTTCATCAGCTTTGCGTATTCTGCGTAAAAAGGTTCGCCCATGTACAATCCATCCAACCACATCTGGTTGGGATAAATTTTCTTGTGCCAGAAGCCGCCCTCTTGGGTACGGGGCTGTTTTTGAAGCTGATCATATAATTTAGTTGCCGCTAACAGGTATTTTTGCTGACCGGTAACTTTGTACAGCAACAGCAACGAACGCCCGTTTTTAATGTTATCGATATTAAAATCATCGGGTTTGTAGGTATTGATGTTGCCTTCTTTATCTAAATAAGCATCCATCGAACTTTGGATATACTTAAAATATTTTCCATCGCCGGTATTGCGCCAAACTGTTGCAGCACCTTCCAGCACGACGCCCATATCGTAAGTCCATTTAGGGCCTTTTGCACCTTTTAAAAGCGTAGTGTCCTGAAATAGCTTTTCCATTGCCGTTAAGGTTAACTGCTCTGATAATTTCTTTTGGGCAAATCCACTTTGTGCTAAAACAGAAAAACCGATCAGCGCAGCTGCTGTATATAGAATTGATTTCTTCATCTTCATTATTTTGAAATTTCCAGTGCTTTTTTATCTACTTCCGCACCTAAAAGTGAGGCTGTTTTTGCTTTGGAAACATCAGTTCCACTAATTTTTACGCTTTTTGATTTCTCTCCGCTTACATCAAACAGCACTTTACTGTTACTTGGATAGCTAAGGTTGCTGATATTGATATTCGAGCCATTCTGGATCATCACAACCGGACTGGTATCTTCTGTAATTACGTTTATGTTCTTTAAGAAAATTCCGGCAGCCTCAATAATTTCGATACCCTTTTTCGCTTTGATGGTTACGTTTTCCAGATGGATATCTTTGATGTTCATTTCTGGCAGGCCCCTGAAAAATATGGCTTTTTCGGCACCGTTGGCCACTACATCTTTGATGTAAAAATTCCTGAACTGAGGTGTAGCTTCAGTAACCGGAACAGTAACGGTTTTAATGGCTTCGCGTTTTTCGCCTGCCAAAGGAACAGGATCAACGGCAGCATAATACATGTCGAACAAAATTGCTTCGCCTGGAATATCGATCATGTTGATGTTGTTGATATAAATATTTTCTACCACACCACCGCGGCCACGGGTAGTTTTAAAACGCAAACCGATATCGGTACCGATAAAAGAACAGTCGTATACCCAGATGTTTTTTGCACCGCCGCTCATCTCGCTACCGATTACAAAACCGCCATGTGCATGGTAAACCACGTTATTTCTTACAATTACATTTTCGGTAGGCACACCACGTTTACGGCCTGCCTCATCTCTGCCCGATTTAATGCAGATGCCATCATCGCCAACATCGAAAGTACTGCCTTCTATTAACACATTTTTGCACGATTCTACATCAACGCCATCGCCATTCTGCGCAAACCAGGGGTTTTTCACCTGTAAATTTCTCAGGGTTAAATCCTCACAAAGCAAAGGGTGCAGGTTCCAGGCCGGCGAATTTTGAAAAGTAACGCCTTCTAAAAGTATCTTTTTACAGTTGGTGAGCACCACCAAATTCGGACGGAGAAAATCTTTGATATCCTCATAATCTGCAGCTGTTTTACCGGCTTCTATTACTCCCGCGTTTTTGGTGTTCGAGCCTTTAACCGTTTTCTCTGATGGATACCACATTTTGCCATCGGCCCTAACCACACCGCCAGAGGCAACCAATGTTTTCCATTGTGTTTCGGTGAGTTTATCTTTTTTAACCATGCGCCAGGCCCCGCCGTTTCCGTCTATAATGCCTGTGCCTGTAATGGCAATATTTTGGAGGTTAACACCCGAAATCGGGCTCTGGTTTCTCCAGGCAGGCTGGCCTTCCCAATTTCCCTGAACAAGTTTATACTGGTTAAAATCGTCGGTAAACTGCAAAATTGCATCACGTTTTAAGTGCAGGTTTACATTGCTTTTTAACTCGATGGGCCCTGTTAGCCATAATCCTGAAGGAATTAAAACAACTCCTCCGCCTTTTTGGCTCACACTGGCAATGGTTTTATTGATGCTTTGCGTGTTTAGCGTAATGCCATCGCCCTTTGCACCAAAATTTACAATGCTAGTAGTATCATTTTTAAATTTAACCTGCTGGATAACGGGCAAAGCCTGCTTTTGTTGAGCTATAGCCGAACCTGCTGAAGATAAAATTAAGCATGCGAGAGCTACTTTAATACGGCCTATACCACCAGAAATATGTTTCATTATTTGCGCTGTTAAATTATACTTGGTTATTGTAATAACAAGTGTACGTTGTTTGCACTTAAAACAGAAGAGAAATCTATGCAATCGTTGCCGGAAAGCAAGGCAAAAAAGCACACGCACAAAGCGCATTACGAATTGAATATCAGTAAATTAAGTAGGCTATTTCAGCTCCGGATTCCACCCACGGAAAACGTTTTCCAAAATATAGGTGCTATAGGCCTCATTTGTTAATTGGTGCGACCAATTTACCCTGTTCTCCGGATCGGATCCTTTTCCAGTGCTTTTGTACTCAGCGTAATAGGCCGTTTGCTCATTGCCCGCTTTGCCCCAATTGTTCCAGCCTTCTTTACGGATAAGATCCGGGAGCTCGCAGTTAAGATAGGCTACTTTGGCATAAGGCCGCCATGGGCGCCCCAGATAAAAACTATTTGCCGGGGCATCTCCTTTGATTTTGCATTTATTAAACACGTAACCAAATTTTGTGGTGTCGGCAGTTGAGGCAGCTGTAATGTAACCTGCTTTTTTGCAGAAAAGGGTACAACCTTCGAACCAGGCCGTAGAAGCTCCGAAAATGAAATCGACAGTACCTTCGATATAGCAGTTTTTATAATACTGGCGGTTATTGCCTCCATAGGTATAAAGTGTATCCTGAAACCCCAGGAACCTGCAATTGATAAAGATCAGCTTATCGCCACCGGCCCAAACGGCAACCGCCTGACCAACGGGGCCAGATGAATTTTCGAAAGTAATGTTCTCGGCCGAAAACCCTTCGCCATAAATATAAATGCTGGATGAACCGGAGGTACCTTTTTCTTCGCCAAAAGTATTTTTCTTCTGGGCATAATCATCATAGGTTAAAATAGTTTCGTTTAAGCTTTCGCCTATAAATTTTACATTCTTTTTAGAGGCTGCCAGTACCAATTTTTCTTTGTAGATGCCTTTTTTGATAAAAATCACCGTGGTTTTATTCCTGAAATCGGGTACCGCATGGATGGCTTCCTGTACGGTTTTAAAATTTCCACTTCCATCGGCAGCAACAACAAAATCGGGTTTAACGGCAAAAGCATTTGCAGCTAATGAAAAGGCTACAAACAAGAGTAAAATGGTTGCTTTCATATCAATTTGGTTAGGCTTAAATTAAAATCGGCCACGTAAAAGTATTAAACTTCGTAACGTAGCCGTGTTTTAAAATATATGATGAACAATTTTAAACATTAATATCCATCAGAAAGAAGTTTTCATCAGATTAAACGTTGCAAACGATGTCGGGAACGATTGCACAATAACAACTTGCCTGAAAATAAAAAAAGGCTTAATCTTGTTTACAACTCAAATGGTATCATGCTGAACTTGCTTCAGCAGCTTAACCCTAAACAGTTTATTGACCAAATATCATTAATAAAACATCAGTGTAAGATGAAATATCTATGCCTTTCAATCCTAATTTTTAGTATCAGTACCTATGTATTTGCTCAACAAAGGCCAGATAACCGATATATTTCTAAAGTTTGGGTTGCCGACCAGGGGAATGGAACCTATAAAAATCCTGTAATCAACGCCGATTATTCTGATCCTGATGCCATACGTGTAGGGGATGATTTTTACATGATCGCCTCCAGTTTCGATGCCATACCAGGCTTACCGATTTTACATTCGAAAGATCTGGTCAACTGGCAGATAATTGGTCATGCTTTAAAACGCCAGCCACCATTTGAGCATTTCGAAAAAACACAACACGGCAATGGTGTTTGGGCACCATCTATCCGTTACCGAAATGGCGAATTTTATATTTATTACCCAGATCCAGATTTTGGCATATATTTAACAAAGGCGAAAAGCATAACAGGTGAATGGTCTGCACCAAAATTGGTTGCCCCTAGCAAAGGATTGATAGATCCTTGCCCTTTTTGGGATGATGATGGCAAAGCCTACCTTGCTTATGCCTATGCAGGCAGTCGTGCTGGCATTAAGAGTGTACTGGCCATTATGCCATTAAGCAGCGATGGTTCAAAAGCGGCTTCAGTTGGCAGGATTGTTTACGATGGACACGAACTTGACCCGACAATTGAAGGACCAAAATTTTATAAGCGCAATGGCTATTACTATCTATTTGCCCCAGCAGGAGGTGTTTCTACAGGCTGGCAGTTGATTTTAAGAAGTAAAAATATTTATGGCCCATACGAGAGAAAGATAGCCATGGATCAAGGGAAATCGGCTATAAATGGCCCACATCAGGGTGCCTGGGTAAATACACAGACTGGAGAAGATTGGTTTTTGCATTTTCAGGATAAAGATGCTTATGGCCGCGTGGTGCACCTGCAGCCCATGAAATGGTTAAACAACTGGCCTGTTATCGGGTTAGACACAGATGGCGATGGCAAAGGCGAACCTGTTACCACTTATAAAAAGCCAAATGTAGGTAAGGTTTATCCGGTAGAAACTCCGGTAGAAAGTGATGAATTTGGCACGGCAGAATTGGGCTTACAGTGGCAGTGGCAGGCCAATCCACAGCCAACCTGGTTGTTTACCGATGCTGCTAATAGTGTATTAAAGTTATACACAGCTAAAATTCCGGACGGTGCTAAAAACCTGTGGGATGTTCCAAACCTGTTGATGCAAAAATTCCCTGCCGATGAATTTATGGTTACGGCAAAACTCAGCTTTAAACCGAACCCAAAATTGGAAAATGAACAAACGGGTATTGTGGTGATGGGAAGGAGTTATGCACAGCTCAGTATTAAAAGTAAAAAAGATGGATTATACCTCATATATGGCGTTTGCCAAAGTGCTGATAAGGGCAAAGCAGAAACTGAGAAAGAAATTACCAAACTCAAATCCGGAACCTTATATTTCAGGGTAAAAGTTTCTGCCGGTGCAAAATGCCGGTTTGGTTATAGCGAAGATGGTATTAATTTCACCAATGCTGGTAGTGAATTCGAAGCAACGGCCGGACAATGGATCGGTGCAAAAATGGGAATATTTGCCATAAGGGATAGCCAAACAAATGATTCGGGAGTTGCCGAGTATGACTGGTTCCGTGTACAGCCTTTAAAATAGAATATGAAAAAGTATAGATACGCAATTGCAGCACTGGGTATTATTTTACTCATGGCTTTTACCGAAAAACCAAAACCTGTAAAAGTTTACCTAATTGGCGATTCTACAGTGGCAGATTATACCCTGGATGAGGGTTATATGCAGAAGAAATATCCGATTACAGGCTGGGGTCAGGTTTTTCAGCAATTTTTGAAAAAGGATAGCTTAAAAAGCTTAAGCTGGCTTATTAGAAGTGATAGCGCCCTGGTTATTGATAAAGCAAAAGGAGGTAGAAGTACCAGAACTTTTTTTGAAGAGGGAAGATGGAAAGAGGTGTTATCCAGCTTGGAAAAGAATGACCTGGTATTAATCCAGTTTGGGCATAATGATGGTGCTAAAGATAAACCTGAGCGTTATGTTGATATTCCCGGATATAAAAATTTTTTAAGGATGTATGTAAAAGATACAAAAGCCAAAGGCGCATTGCCTATCCTGATTACACCCGTTACCAGAAATTCCCCCTGGAAAGATGGAGTAATTGGGAATTCGCATGGCGAATATCCACAGGCAGTTAAAGACATAGCTAAAGAATTAAATGTGCCTTTAATAGATTTAACATCCCTTTCAGCCGCGTTTTTTAGCATAAAGGGAAAGGATTTTGTAAGCAGGAATTATTTTATGAACCTAGATTCAGCAAAATATGAAGCTTATCCAAAAGGGCAAAAAGACAACACCCACTTCCAACCTGAAGGTGCAAAAGAAGTTGCAAGGCTGGTTTATGAAGGGATGAAAGAGATTAATAAAGTTCAATAGTTTTTTAACCACAATGTTCTAGCAGACCCCGCAGGTTTTCGTAACCTGCGGGGTCTGTAGTGATTTTATCCCACTATTACTTTTGCGGTAATGGCAAGCCTGTTCCAGGCATTGATGGTAACAATAGCCATTATAATCTGCGCCATTTCCTGCTCATTGAAAAAGCTTGCTGCTTTTTGATAAGTGGCATCTGAAACATGATTGCTGATTAAAGTTACCTCTTCTGTTAAAGCCAAAACAGCTTGTTCTTGTGCAGTAAATAAGGTGGTTTCTTTCCATGCGCTCAATAGGTACAAACGTTGTTCGGTTTCGCCAATTTTGCGGGTATCAGTAGAGTGCATATTTAAGCAAAATGCACAGCCATTAATTTGTGAGGCACGCATTTTAATCAGTTCTAAAAGGATTGGATCTAGCTTGCTGCTTGATAAATATTTCTCTAAACCGTACATGGCCTGGTAAGCTGCAGGTTCTACTTTTGGGATATCAATTCTACTTTCCATTTTATTTGTTTTTTGATTACGATGTAAAGTTCGGCATCCTAATAAGTAAAAAACTTAATCTAGTTTAAGAAAGATAGATCTGTATAAATTACACACCATACCTGGTGTTCTCTGTGGCCTTGTGGTTAAAACAAGTTATTTTTTAGCCCTGATCTTACTCAAGAATTCTGGTGTAAAACCCAAATACGAAGCCAACATGTACTGTGGCACCCGTTGTACAAACTCGGGGAACAAGCTATTAAAGTGGCGATATCTTTCTTCTGCCGTTTGGCTATACAGAAATTTTATCCTTCGTTGTGAAGCCTGGTGGTTTTTTTGTAGGATCAGCCTAAAATACCTTTCCAGTTTGGGCAGTTTATTGAACATTTCATCATAGTGATGGTGCTCAATAGCAATTACCTCGCTTGCTTCTGCCGCCTGGATATAAAATTCGGAAGGATTTTGAAACAAAAAGCTTGTCAGATCGGTAATCCACCAGTTTTCGATGGCAAACTGGGTAGTTTGTTCAGCGCCTTTAATGTCGATAAAATAAAGCCGTAGGCAGCCTTTTGCCACAAAGTAGTTTGCCCTGCAGGTTTGCCCTTCGGTTAGCAAAAAGGCTTTCTTTTTAACAGAAACAGGTCTAAGCACCGATGCAAGCATATTCTGTTCATCGGTATTCAAATCTATAAACTTATTGATATGGCTAAAAAGTGCGCTGTACATTGGTAGGCTATTAATTATGCTAAAATAGGCATAATTATAAGAACCGAACGCATTGCCCTAGAGCGAAAAAGCCTTAAATATAGGGTGGGCATATTCGCCCCAATTTTTCATTGCGCCCAATAATATGGCTTTTAACGCTTTATTATCGGTCGGTTTCCCTTTTGTAGGCGCCGATAAATCTTTTTCGGGCACTGTAACTTCTGTTACTTTTGTTGCAAACCAGGTTACATTTTCATGGGGCAAAGCCAGGCCTAAAATCATCCCGGGCAATCCGGTAAAAGATTCGGGACCGCCCGAAACTGCGATCTGGTTCGAATAATAGGCCACTACATAAACCGAATCCATAATAACAGCATTTGCCCTACGGCATTCGTAACCGGCAATTTCACGCGTTTCGTCGGTAATTTTCCAGTTAATTTTGCGCACACTGTCTTTTACCAGGTAAGTTTCTTCGTATACATTTTTTTGTGTGGTACTGGTTTGCGCATCAAAATTTGTGGCAATGGTATTTTTTAAATCTGCCAGCACATCCGAAGACAGCCAGTTGTTGTTCATGGTTTCTTCTACCGTTGGCCATTTATACAAACTTTTATCTTTGGTAAAACTCAGTGTGCTTTTGGCCACCTTAAACTGCGGATTATTCTTCTTGTACTGCTCAAATGCCTGGTTCATATAGGTTTCATTGTCCTTATCGATTTTCTTTTTGATAAGCGCATACATATTTGATCTTTTTTCAAATTCGATCACACCATTTTGCACAAAGTGTACATTTTGGGCAAAAAGATCGCTGCTGATGAAAATAACAGCAAATAGAATGATATATTTTAGTGTAGTTTTCATGATAATTATTTTGAAGTTTTTACGCCACCGCCCATTTTACTAAAATCCCACGATACCGAGAACATAAAATACCGTTGGATGGTGGTATTCCGGGTTTCACTGATAGTGGTATTCGTTGCAGAGCGGTCAAACCCTACATTTTGGTTTAAAATATCGTTTACGGTTAAAGAGAATCTTAAATTATCCGATTTGAAGAATTTTTTGCTCAGTGTGGCATTCCAGATAAAACGTTCAAAACTTTTGTTAAGCACCTGCGTTTTTCCATTGTACTGGTAATCGCCATCTGTCGAAATTTCTAATTTGCCGGGCAGCTGCACATTACCAGAGAGGTATCCACCAAGGCCCCATCCATCACTGCTCTGGCCAATACTTACCCTCGACATATTATACGTTGGACCAAAACGGGTGTAAAAACTATATTTTTTCTCTACATATTTCGAAATAGTGATACCTCCACCATAGGTATAGTTTTTGGTATTGTTCAGTTTCCTAACCAGGTCCGTGGTAATAAAGTTGTATGAAGAACTTCCGTTTGCATCAACATTTAAACCAACGTTCATATCTAAAAAGCTTATTTTTCTACTGATCTGCCCGTATAGATAAAAATTCGTCTGCATCTTATCATTAAAGTTGATGTATTTAAAACTGCTTTTTCCAACATTATCCGTTGTTACATCGCTCACGATTGGATTTGCCGTAAAACTGTACGAACCGTTTAACCAGATCGACTGATTGGTTAACACTTTATAGGAACTGTAGTTAGCGTTAATATTACTTCTAAACGAAGGCCTTAAATCCTGGTTACCAACAACCACATTAAAGGGATCGTTATTTACCCTAACCGGTTGGAGCTGATCAAGCGATGGTTGGTTAGTGTTGCCATTGTAACTCAGCCTGAACGATTTTTGCTGCGAAAAACGGTATTGATAAGATGCCTGTGGCATGTAATTCACAAAATTCCTGATATAAGATTTATTGTGGTACACATCGTCCTGCTTAAAGTTGACCCCACTAAATTTAGATCCGAAATTGAGCACCGTTTTACCTTTTTTATAGTTAAAAATCGCTCCCCCCTGGTTAATGGTCTGATTAAGCTCAAAATTATTGCTGTATAAGGTATCCAGAACGTCGTATTGGCCACTGCCAGATTGGTTAAAAGATCTTCGGTCTGATTTACCGTTCATCAATGTTAGACCGTAATTCACAATCACGGTTAAGGTTTTAGAGAGTGGCTCGGTATAAGCCGCATTTAATTTGAATGCATTGTTTGTAATGTCGTTTACTTTTAACTGATTGGTAAGACTATCTGTTATTAGGCCAGTTTCGATAACACGGCGTTTATTTTCAGAGTTCAAATAGCCTTCGGCACTGTTCTTATTGATTGATTGATTTAAATTTAAAGACAATGTGCGTCCTTTTTTCTTCAGTTTCTTGGTCAGTAACACATTCATGTTGAAATTCTGGTCATCTGCTTCATTGGTAACCGTTCTATCTGATGAATTTAAGAAGTAGTCATTTTCTCCATTTGTTTCCGTTTTATAATGACTGGAAGTATTACTTTTTTTCAAAGCCCCATCAACACTCACTTTCATGGTTAAGGTGGTATCTATCTTTATTTCGTAGGTAGCATCCAGCTTCTGCCTGAACATGTCGTTATCAAAATTTTCATCTGAAGTACTAAACTGTGTGCCTGATTCTAAATTATTCTGGCTGGTTGAACTCCGTTCACCTTTTACCCTAATCGATCCGATTTTGTAATTGGTATTTAACAATTCTTTATCTTTATTCCACTTATTGTCGAAATGTAAGCCCCCTGTTCTGGCTACAGGCAAACCCTGCCCATTGTAATGTCCATCATAGCTGTCTAAATCGTCGCCACCACCACTAAAATACATGCCACCATCATCGGTCATGGTTAAGTTGCTAGATCCGCTATATTTATCACGGTCGTCCCAGCCCAAACCAACTGTACCGTTGTTGCCTAAAATGCCATAGGCCGAAAATTTCTTCTTGCCCCAGAATTTATTGAACATGGCCTGTCCCTGGTAAAAATCTTTGGTTCCATAACCGCCCTGCACCTTACCGAAATAACCGTTCTTTTTATCTTCTTTTAGTTTAATGTTAAGTGTTTTGGTTTTCTCTCCATCATCAATCCCGGTAAAACTTGCCTGATCGCTGGCTTTATCGTAAAGCTGAACCGATTCTACCATATCGGCACGCAGGTTCTTGGTAACAAGGGTAGGGTCATCGCCAAAAAATTCCTCACCATCTACCAATACTTTCGGTACGGTTTTGCCCTGAGCGGTAATTTTTCCGTCTTTATCAACCTGAAAGCCAGGAAACTGTTTAATCAGGTCCTCAACTTTCGAGTTGGGTTCAATATTGTATGCTTTAGGATCAAACTCTGTAGTATCACCTTTAATTTTTATAGCTGTTCTATTTCCTTTAATAATTACATCGGCCAGTATTTTAGCCATTCCGGTAAGGTTAATCCTGCCATAATCTTTGATCTGAGTGGTAGAATCTAAGGTGAAATGATCTATAAAATCTGCATATTTTGGATAAGATACCAATAGGATAAATTTTCCGTTTTTAATCCCGCTAAGCTCAAACGAACCATTTTCTGCTGTTCTTGTAAATTTTACCAGCGTAGAATCTTTTGCATTTAAAACAGCCACCGAGGTGCCTGATAAAAGGGTTGTAGAAGCAGTATCGATTGTTCGGCCTTTAATGTTGTGAAGGTTCTGCGCTTTTAAATGGGGGGAGATAAAAATAAGGAGGCACAACGAGAGTAACAGACGTTTCATAGACGGATTTGGTTTTGTTTCCCGAAGATAAAACTAATCCGTTAGTTATTGGTAGCGCTTTAACCTTTTTTAACACAATTACTTAAGAATAGGTATTTATTGTTCCTCAACCGTAGCAGTCAATTATTTTTCATGTATGATAGTGCCACAAAAAAGGTCCGGATTACAAATCCGGACCAACAAAAGAATTATAAATCCAGGTCAGTATTTTTATTTACAGATCAAATTTAATCCCTTGGGCCAATGGCAAAGTATTCGAATAATTGATGGTATTGGTCTGCCTGCGCATATAGGCCCTCCAGGCATCCGATCCACTTTCTCTACCACCTCCTGTTTCTTTTTCGCCCCCAAAAGCACCACCAATTTCAGCACCTGAAGTACCTATATTTACATTGGCAATGCCGCAGTCAGATCCTTTTGCAGATAAAAACTGCTCGGCCTCCCTTAAGTTCAGGGTCATAATGGCCGATGAAAGACCTTGTGGTACGCCATTTTGCAGGGCAATTGCTTCATCTAAGGATTTATATTTAATCAGGTATAAAATCGGGGCAAAGGTTTCGTGCTGAACGATTTTAAAATCATTCTGTACTTCGGCAATACAAGGCTTTACATAACAGCCGCTGGTATAGGCATTGCCAGATAAAACTCCGCCTTCTACAACAAAGTTACCTCCTTCGGCCTTGCATTTTTCGATCGAATCTAAATAGGCTGCAACGGCATCAGTATCAATGAGCGGACCAACATGGTTATTTTGATCTAAAGGATCGCCAATGCGCAATTGTCCATAAGCCTTTACCAATTTAGCTGTAAAAGCATCATATACACTCTCGTGGATAATCAACCTCCGGGTAGAGGTACAGCGCTGCCCGGCAGTACCAACGGCACCAAAAACAGCCCCTATTAAACTCATATCCAAATCTGCATGTTCTGAAATAATGATGGCATTATTGCCCCCAAGCTCTAACAAACTTTTTCCTAAACGGGCACCAACCGCAGCACCTACAGCTTTACCCATCCGTGTTGATCCCGTTGCGGAAACCAAAGGGATACGGCCATCGTTGGTCATAAGTTCGCCTACTGTGCTATCGCCCAAAATTAAATTACAAACACCTTCTGCTATATCATTATCCTTAAAAACCTTTGCAATAATGTGTTGACAGGCAATAGCGGTTAAAGGTGTTTTTTCTGATGGTTTCCAGATACATACATTGCCACAAACCAGTGCTAAAGCAGTGTTCCAGCTCCAAACCGCTACAGGGAAATTAAATGCCGAAATAATGCCTACAATGCCCAGTGGGTGCCATTGTTCATACATTCTGTGGCTCGGGCGTTCGCTATGCATGGTTAAGCCATATAGCTGCCGCGATAAACCTACGGCAAAATCACATATATCGATCATTTCCTGTACCTCTCCAAACCCTTCCTGCAAGCTTTTTCCCATCTCGTACGAAACCAGAGTACCCAAGGCATCTTTATGCTCACGCAAGGCATCACCAAACTGGCGGACGATTTCTCCTCTTTTTGGGGCAGGAACCATACGCCATTCAGCAAAAGCCGATCGTGCCTTTTTTACAACAGTATCGTAGTCTGTGGCGCTTGCAGCTTTGGCCTCCGCAATCAATTTACCATCAACAGGAGAAAAACTTTCCAAAGTATCCGGATTTGATTCTCCGCCCCAATTGCTGCCTGTACTATAGGCTGCATTGCTTGCCTTAATGCCCAATTTGCTTAAAATGGATTGAATATCTGTAGTCATATTATTTAACGGTTTACACAAAAAAACAAAAAATTAAGGTAAAGCTTGTTACGTTCAGCTGCTTAAATTACCACAATCGTTAATATCAGCCTTTAAAGAAAAATAACGCACATCATTGTTGCCTTTTGCTTTGCGCCCTAAATAGTGTAGTTTAGAATGATGTAATCATCCCATTCCAAATACCAGAAAATGAAAAACTTAAAATTACTCTTTATCCTTTTTATCGGGTTCAGCATTACCCTTCAGGCACAAACTAAAAAGGCCGGCAATACACTCTTATGGGAAATTTCGGGCAACGGCCTAAAAAAACCTTCCTATCTGTTTGGTACCCACCACCTTGTAAGTGCAAAATTTGCCGATACCATGAAGGTTTTACAGGAAAAATTAAAATCGGCTGATGCCGTTGTGGGCGAAATCTTAATGGACAGCACCATGCAAACCAAGTTGGCTCCATTTTTAATTATGAAAAATAACACGCTGGACAGTTTGTTAACAAAGACCGAATACCAGGAAGTAGAGGATTATTTTAAAAGCAAGCAACCTGGTTTTGAGTTAAAGGAACTGAATAATTTTAAACCCGCTATGGTATCAATAATGGTTGCATTGTTTGACGATCCGGATGTGCAAAAAGGGCTAGGTGACGGGATTGACGATAGTTTTCAACAGTACGCAAAGAAAAATGCCAAACCAACAATCGGATTGGAAACAGCTGAATACCAGGGTGCACTTTTATTTGATGATGACCTTCAGAGGCAAAAAAAGGCGCTGTTAAAATCGATCAGGGAAACAGCCAAAACCAAACAAAAAATGGCCGAGCTTAAAACTTATTATTTGGCGCAGGACATAGATAAACTGACCACTTTTTTTAAGGCTTTTGAAGATGACAACAAAGAATTTATGACTGCACTACTCAAAAACCGGAATAAAAGGTGGTTAGACCAGCTACCCAACCTAATGCAAAAACAATCACTGTTTATTGCCGTAGGTGCAGGGCATCTGTTAGGAAATGACGGATTAATTACAGGTTTGCGTGCCTTGGGCTATGTTTTAAGTCCAATTGCTACCAACTAAACAAAACAGCGTTATATTAGCATTTATAACTCAATCTTAATATCTTGCCATCAGTAAAACTGACTTATAAAATCTTAAAAAATGAATAAAAAATTTATTGCCTGTGGGGTAATATTGGTATCGGCGTTTATGGCCAATCCACTTTTTGCACAGGAACAACCGGTAGAAAAATCAACTAACCTGAACACATACCGTGTAACAGCAACTAAAGTTAATGACCTGGTGCATACCAAACTTGATGTTTCTTTCGATTATGCAAAGCGCTACCTGCACGGTAAAGAATGGGTTACGTTAAAACCTCATTTTTATGCTACAGATTCGCTAACGCTCGATGCACAGGGAATGGATATTAAAACTGTTGCCTTGGTTGGTCCTAAGGGAAATACGCCGCTTAAATTTATTTATAACGACAATAAGCTATATATCACGCTAAATAAAAAATACAACAACACCGAAAAATACACGGTATATATTGCTTATACAGCGAAACCGGATGAGCTAAAAGTAAAAGGAAGCGCAGCCATAACCGATGCAAAAGGCCTTTATTTTATCAACCCAGATGGTACCGATAAAAACAAACCAACACAAATATGGACACAGGGCGAAACAGAATCATCTTCTGCCTGGTTTCCAACCATCGATAAACCCGATCAAAAAACAACAGACGAGATTTCGATGACGGTAAAATCGAAATACACCACACTTTCTAACGGAAAGCTGGTGAGCCAGAAAGTCAACGCAGATGGTACCAGAACCGATACCTGGAAAATGGACCTGCCGCATTCGCCATATTTATTTATGATGGCCGTGGGTGAATTTAAAGTTACAAAAGACACTTATAAAGGTAAAGAAGTAAGTTACTATTTAGAGCCAAAATTTGCACCTTATGCGAAACAGATTTTCGGAAAAACGCCTGATATGATCCAGTTTTACAGCAATTTGCTTGGTGTAGATTATCCATGGAACAAATATTCGCAGGTGGTGGCCAGAGATTATGTTTCAGGGGCAATGGAAAATACCTCGGCAACCCTACATGGCGAACAGGTACAAAAAACAGACCGTGAACTGTTAGATGGCAATGAAGAAGGAACCATCGCGCATGAACTTTTTCACCAATGGTTTGGCGATTATGTAACTGCAGAATCATGGTCTAACTTAACCATGAACGAGTCTTTTGCCACTTTCGGTGAAGTGATCTGGCACGGGCACGATGCTGGCCAGGATGCTGAAGATAGATCGCGTTACGACAAGCTGCAATCGTACATCGGATCGACAAAAAAAGGTGAAAGCCCTGTTTTGGCCCGTTTCTATTACGGCGATAAAGAAGATATGTTCGATAATGTGAGCTATGCTAAAGGATCGATTATTTTATATGCTCTGAAAAACCAGATGGGCGATGCCGCCTTTTACAAATCGCTTAACTGCTACCTCACCACCAACGCTTTCAAAAATGGCGAAACCCATCAATTGCGTTTGGCCATGGAAGATGTTACCGGCAAAGATTGGAGCCCTTATTTTAACCAATGGTATTACAATGGCGGTCACCCGATTTTAAGTATCGATTACGGTTACGAAAACGGCAAAGCCACCATTAAAGTGAAACAGACACAGGATGCAAGCGTGCAGACTTTCACCTTACCTGTTAAAGTAGATATTTATGCCGGCGGTAAAAAAATCAGAAAAGATATCCTGATCAACAGCCGCGAACAGAGTTTTAGTTTCGACGTAAGTACCAAACCCGATCTGATCGATTTTGATGTAGATAAAATTATAGTTGGTGAAACCAACGACAACAAAACTGCCGAAAACTATTATTTCCAGTATAAAAATGCACCTAGTTATGCCAATAGGATCGAGGCCCTTCAATTTATCATGCAGAGCAAAGCCAGCAGTGGCCAACAGGTACTTTTAACAGGGTTAAAAGATAAATCAGCAGATTTACGTGCTTTAAGTATCGACGGGATTAACCTGGAAGATGCAAACATCAAAGCAGAAGCTTTACCGATACTGCTCCAACTGGCCAAAACAGATAAAGACACCGAAGTGAGATCGGCTGCAATTACAAAATTAGCAGAAACGGGCGATCAAACCTATAAAACCTTGATGCTGGAGAGCCTGAAAGACAGATCGTACAAAGTACTTGCAGCGGGTATTGGTGGCTTGGCCAAACTGGCACCACAAGAAAGTATTACGGCTTTAGCTGCTTTAGATGCCGATACAAAAGAGCATATTGCACCCTCTATTGCATTACTTTATATTAGTGATCCAAAAGATGAACACCAGACGTTTTACGAAAACATTATGCTTAATGGCGACCGCAATAAAGTTTTCGCTGTAATTGGCCAGTATTTTCAGTATTTAAGGGCAAATACGAATCCAAGTATAACCGAAAAGGGTATAAACAACATCAGCATTACCATCGAAAGATTAAAGTTACAGTCGTATTTAAATAAACAATTGGCAGGTGCCTATACTGCAACAGCACAGGCTAAAACGCAACAAGCTGCAACAGCGAGTGGCGAAGCCAAAACAAACCTGGGCAAACAGGCAGAACTGTTTAAAAAAGGCGCGGCAGATTTAGGAAAAGAATAAATTTTAGCAAACCAAATAAAGCAAAGATGCCCGTTTGATTGATTCAAACGGGCATCTTATTATTTAAGCTTTTTATTTATCTAGGTGATACATAAGTAAGCGTGTCGGTAGCCGATCTGCTTGTTGGGCTTGCTCCCCATTTAAAAGAGATATAAAAGGTTTTGGTAGCCGGATCGTAGCGATTATCGTAAGCCGGATCATTTGCTAAAGTTGCATTACCTTTACTTTTCATGGTAACCTTATTGGTTGCCGGATCAACATTAATGGTTAAGCCATCAATACCACCAGCACCGCCTCCATCAGCCCAGATTTGGGCAAAATTGACAGCATTAGCACCGTTACTGGATAAATCTTTACTTAAACCTTTATAAAAGCCCGTTAAGCCGCCAGTATCACCCTCTCTAAAAACATAACCTTTTAAGCTATATTTCCCATCATAACGGTTTCTAACCGCAACATTAATTACCACCGAGCCAAAGTTTTTACTGATCACTTCTCCCGATGCATCAGTAATGGTTACAGGAAGGCCATAAGATAAGGCAGGATCAAGCGCAGTACTTACAAACTTTACCGGAACCTGTACCCTGCGTGTATTGGCAGGAATAGTAATTGTGGTTGACATGCTGAAAGCATTTGATGGCACTATTGTTAATGGTGCATCAGTATGTGCCGCATTATATTTGGCCAAGGCAGTAGGATCAACTGATAAAGTTACTTTGATATCGGTAGCCTTTGTACTCGAGGCTGCATAATTGATATAATAAAAGTAATCTGTTGGGGTATCTTTTTGAATAAGCGAAGTACTTAAAGAATTCACGCTGCCATCACCAACAGGAGAGCCAACCGGGATTTCTACAACTGGTGTCGTGGCAGAAAAATCTGGTTGCTCATTTTTGTTTTTCAAACAAGAAGTTAGACCTATCATGCATAGCATTGCAATAAGCCCGTTCAATATATTTTTATTTTTCATCGTTTTAACTGATTTATTTAACATCCCAGAAAATTCTAGAAGTAAACTGGTTAATTGTACCTTCTGCAATTACGTTTGCCGAATTGGTGTTATATTCTCTTTGTGGATATAACATTCTTACCGGGATTTTCTTGGTGGTTACTGTAGAGGCGATAGAAATCGGCATATCCGCAGGAAGTTCCAAACGTCTGTAATCTGTCCAAGGCTCAATATCATTCGTACCATTCATAGCTGCCCATTTTTGTTTAATAATCAGGGCCAGTTTATCGGAGTCTTTTGCAGGCCATTTTGCAACATCCTGATCAGTTAAGTAGGTTGTTGCTTCTTCTTTACTTAAGCCTAAGTATATAAAATTGGCACTTACTGCATCTTTATAAATGGTTTCAGCGTTGCCGCTAAGGTATCCTCTATATGCAGCTTCCGCCTGTAAGAATAAACTTTCAAAATCTGTAAAAATTGGCTGAGATTGATTAAATGCTTTCAAAACGCCTTTACCAATACCAGAAACTGTAGTTAATGTTTGATCAAAATTTACATCCTGCCCCCATACCAAACTTACATATGTACTTCCTGCACCATCATTTACGGTACTGTAAAATTTGGCTAACCGGGGATCATTATTATTTTTAAGGAAATCCATACCATAGGTACTCGCCAACATGTAAGTATGAGATGAGGTTTTTTCACCATTGGCAGCGTAACCATAAACGGCCCAAAACGGATTTTGCTTACCCGAAGTATTCAGATATCCGGGATTGTTAAACATACCGTCGCCTGCTCCTATAAACCCAAATCCGTTTGCAGTAATTTTTGCAATCTCATCTTTGATATATTGTTCTCTGCCAGGCATTTCAGATTGACGCAAAAGAATCCTCAATTTTAAGGTATTGGCGAATTTACCCCATTTTTGCAGGTTTCCTTTGGCGTAAATATCTGCAGTAACATCTGCCGGGCTAACTGTTGCCGTTTTAAATAAATTTGCAGCAGTGTCTAGCTGTTTCGCAAGATCTTCGTAAATCGCTTGTGCCTTGTCATATTTGGGATTAAGGAAAGAGGTATTTTTGGATGCTTGCGTATAAGGCACATTGCCATAAAAATCTACCAGGTACTGATAATCCCAGGCTTTCATTGTTTTCGCTATCCCCAGGTAAAAATTTTTACCAGTTGTTTTGCTCTGTGTTTCCAGATAGGTCCAATCATTAAGATTATCGTAAAGGTTGGCCCAAAGTGTGGTAGAACCACCCCAATTGGTGGTAAAATTATAAGAACGTTCTTCATACCAACCAGAAACACCACCCGGTGTCATCCAGTAGTTCATCCATAAGGCAGCAAAACTATAAAAGACAGACCCTCCCGTAGTATAAGCAGCGGTATTATTTAATGCACCAGTTAAAATTAATGCTGGATTAACATTAGTTGGCTTATTCGGATTATCATTAATGTCTAAAAATCCTTTTTTACAGGCACCCAGCAATAATACTGCCGCTACTGTAAATATGTATATTAATTTCTTTTTCATGTCTTTTCGTTAATTATTAAAAGCCAATTGTTGCGGTAAAACCATAAATACGTGTTGGAGGCGTTTGGTTTAAGTTGTTTACACCTTGTGCATTTCCTGTTCCCACGTTAATCTCCGGATCGGTATAAATGTTATCGCTCGGTCTGAACATAAACAGGTTTCTTCCAATCAAAGCTATGCTCGCATTTTTAATAAATTTTGCTTTACTCTGTAACCATTGTGTAGGCACCTGGTAAGCCAAAGAAAGTTCTCTGATTTTCCAAAATGCAGCACTCATTACATAGTTAGAAGCAGTATTGTTGCGGATACCATCGGCCCAAAAAGATCCGTTACCATTAATAGTAGTGGTATTCGTATTCGGAACAAATACACCAGGCGAAGTTTGGATCACAGAATTCGGGTATACAAAGCGCTCACGACCAGCTTGAGCAGATGTATAACTAACGCCGGCAAAATCTAACGTACTGGCGAAACTATTGTAGAAAACGTTACCACTACGGTATTCTGCAACACCTGATAGGGTGAAATTTTTAAAGGTGAAACTGGTATTGATACCCAAAACATGGCTTGGGTTAGTTTGACCAAAATCTTTGTTGATTGGGTTCGAAAGTGGCAAACCAGTGTTCGCATCAACAATAACGCGGCCTTGTGGATCTGTTTGATAAGTACTTACCTGTAAAGATGGGAAACTTTGCCCAACTACGATATAGTTGTTGTCGCCAATGCCCAATTGGTTCTGTCCCTGATATAATGACAACACTTTATTCGTATTGTATGAATAGTTGATACCTACATTCCATCTAAACCCATTCGAAAAACCAACTACAGGAGCTGCGTTTAAGCTAAACTCAATCCCTTTATTTTCACCCTCTCCAGTATTGATTGTCGCACTGGTGTAACCCGTTGTACCCGATAAATCTATCCCGTTGATGATCTCTTGATCTTTAGTGTTCTGTAGATAAGCTGAGGTTTCCAAGGTAATGCGGTTATTTAAAAAGCCTATATCAATACCTATCTCTTTTGAAATGGTTTGCTCTGGCTTTAGGTTTGGATCGAGTAACTTGTTATCGATTGAGTAACCTGCGGTACCACCATATGGAAAACCACCAGCAGGACTAAGTGTCGAAACCAAACTGTAAGGATCAACCTGTACGGCGTATACTTTAGAAATACCTCCACGAAGTTTCAAATTACTGATGATTTTACTTTCCTTTAATGCAGGGATAGCATCAGTAAGTGTTACAGCCGCATCAATAGCAGGGTAAAAGAAAGAGCGATTGGTTACCAATAACCTCGAATCCCAGTCATTCCTTCCAGAAATGTGAATGGTAAAAAAATCATTGTAGGTTGCGGTTATATCCCCAAAAACCCCTAACTGACGTGAATTGCGTTCGTTTTCAGAACCCACAATTTCACCAGTGCGATTATCAAGATTGAATAAATTATCAACCACTAAGTCATTCCCCGTTTGAGTCATGTATTTATAGTTCTTCTGGATCACCTGCGCACCACCAATTACCGTAAATTTAAATCGGTTAAACGTTTTAGTAGCTGTTGCAAGAAAATCGCCGGTGTATCTGCTTTCAAATTCACTGTAATCGGTAACCGATGATCTTGTGTATTGCGTAGCTGCACTTCCTTTGCCTGAATTGTGTGCAAAATCCGAATACGTATAAGCGTAGTTTCTGTTTTTGCCCTGCGTGTTTTTGGTACTCAAACCACCCCTGGCCATTAAGCTTAACCAATCAACAGGTTTGTAAGTAAATGATACATTACCCAATAAATCGTCTCTGCGCTCGTTGTTGCGGTACTGTTGCAAACCAACATAAGGACTTTGGTAATAATCGTTGTAATAATCGTTCGGGTTACCGTACTTCGATGTGATATCGCTATACTCTGTTAATGGAACGTTACCCGGTGTATTAATTACGTTATTATATACCTGATTGGTACTTTTATCGTAGTTTCTTTGTGTGTAATCAAATGAATAATCGGCTAAAAACTTGTTCAGTTTACGCGTTCCGTTAACACGGATGGCTGTTCTGTTCGATTTATCGCCAGGAACATAACCTTTACTGTTTACACGCTGAAGGTTAATATAAGTTGTTCCGTTCTCGTTTCCGCCAGAATAGGCAACATCGTTCTGTTCATCAATGCCCGTTTCGAAGAAATTTTCTTTTTCACCTTCCTTATAACTGTAAGGAACCATCTGATACGTACCATCCTGTAAAATACGGCCTAACGGTCTGATACTCCCATCAAAGCGCTCACCAAAAGTCTGGTTTTCAAAAGGAGTGTATAAACCAAACCCAAAGTCATCCTGTGTTGTTCCTCCGCCAAACTCTGTTTGCAGCTTTGGGAAGTAACTTAAACGATTTAGTAAAGTGGAATTAGTATAAGTGATGCTACCTCCGTCAGAAGATCCCCTCTTGGTACTCACAATCATTACACCGTTAGAGGCATCCGATCCGTAAAGCGCCGCAGCATTTGCACCCTTTAAAATGTTAACATTTTCGATGTCGTTCGGATTGATCGAGTTTAACTGGCTCAATGGCACAATAATACCATCTAATACCAATAGCGCCTGGTTATTTCCGGTAAACGACCTGTTACCACGCAAAACCACCCTAACCTGGTCGCCTGCATCAATCTGGTTATTGGCCTGGTTAATCTGTAAACCGGCTACTTTACCCGATAAACCTGTTGCAAGGTTGGTTGGCCTGCTCGAAGTTAAGGCCTTACCGGTTACCTGTTGTGTAGCATAACCGATTTCTTTTGGCTTACGTTTAATACCCAAAGCGGTAGAAATCGTAACCTCGCTCAAACTTTTCGAATCAGATTCGAGGTTTACATTAATATTTGATTGCGTACCCACCGCAATTTCTTTCGCAATAAACCCGATATAAGAGAATTGCAACACTTCGTTTGGATTTACGCTGATCGTAAATTTTCCGTCCGAACCGGTAGATGTTGCTTTTTTTGTATCCTTTACACGGACACTAACTCCCGGAAGAGGAAGCCCATCGCTAGATGCAACCACTTTTCCGGTAATATTTTTACTCTGGGCATCTGCTTGTATGATGCCGCAAAATAAAAATATGAATAAACACAGTACGAGTTTTTTCATAGTTTTTAAAGTTTGTTTAAGTTAATAATCCCCGAATTACACTCTTTTTTATCAATAAATCAAAAAAAAATCCATTTATCTTAAAAATGTTATAAATTGCGTTTAGATATCGACTAAAATGTTTTAGTAATTTGATTTTATTGCAAATTTTTATAAGAAAACCTCCTTGTTTTTGGCTTTTTTATCTGTTTGTTTTAATTTGATTTTCAAACACCTCTTTATCAATAAGAAACCAATCGAAACCCTTACATTTTCAAAAAAACGCATCCATGAAAAAAATTTTTTCTACTCTTTTTCTTCTCAGCCTCGCCACTTTCTCTTTTGCGCAGAATGTTACGGTTGGTCCGAGCGCAAAGCCCCTTTTAAAATCGATAGTTAAAAATACTGTAGAAGGCAGCCCTTATTTTAATAGCAAATATGCAAACGGCCGGATCAAAACCGTAAGTCAAAAGGAATTCGAGATCAAGAATGTAAGGTATAACCTAGAAACACAGCAGTTGGAATATACCGAGAATGATAAGATCTACGCCATACAGGATTCGGTACAATCCTTTACCCTGCTCGATTCGGTAGGCAACTCCCACAATTTCGCCAAACTAAAGTCTGGTCAGCCGGATGGGTTCTACGAAGTTGCGGCCGACGGCAAGGTGTTACTCTTAAAACAATATGCAATAAAAAAAGAGGCCGCTGAAGACTGGTATACTAAAAAGAAGATAAATAAATTGGTACAGTATCCTGTATATTTCACAAGCAAAAACGGTACACTTCAAAAATTAGCACCCTCAACAAAAAATATAGCCATGGTTTTGGCCGACAAAAAGGAACAGGTAATCACTTATATTAAAAATGAGCAACTGGATCCAAAACTAGACGATGACCTGATAAAAGTGTTCAAATTTTACAATACATTAAATTAAAAACTGATAAAGGCTGTCTTAATTGCATCCCGTTTTTCTTCGCGTATCGATGATATAAACAATCTGCCAGCCTTTATCTCCCTTTACCAACTGGAAAGAATTTACGCCGCAATGGCTAAACTTTTCGCCTATATAAAACTTATAATCCGTCCACACAGATGCCAAAGGCCCATCTATCAATATTTTGGTAAAAACGATACGTTCGTCGTACTGCTCCTGATGTGGTATTCCGGTTAATTTAATAAAATCGCTCACCGGTTCGGTGCGCACACTCACTTTCCCATCTTTTGCCACAATACTCTGCATTACAGCCCCTTGCGCAAATGCAGAGCGTATTAAAGTGCTGTCGCCGGCCTTCATTCCCTCAAAAAGATTATTTACAGCAGTTTTAACTGCATTTTCCTCGGGGTTCTGTGCAAAGCTTTGATTAACAAAACATAGTAAAAACAGGGCAAAAATGATGGGGCCTTTCATGACTTCTTAATTACGTATATACCATAAATTTATAGTATTTTTGTAAAAGAAGGGAAAAGGAACCGCGATGTTGCAAAAAATCTATCGATTATCCACACATTTTAAACACAGTTAATACGCTTTATATTCAGCTATTTACGCTGCTTTAAGCAATTGATGTTAATAATTATTTTAAAAACGGATAATTATAATCGGTAAACTTATAATGTGTTTTTATGCTAATTGGCACGGTTCTTTAATAGTATAATATATGGAAGAAGAATTCTTTTTTGAATCCAACGAAGACGCACAACGCTCGGTAGAACGTTACGAAGAAATGCTCCGCAATCAGGATCAGTATTTTTTCGATGCAGGCGCATTCGAATACATTGTAGATTTCTACATTGAAAAAAATGATCCGGTCAAAGCTTTGCAGGTAGTTGATTTTGCAATCAGTCAGCACCCTTATGCAACAGTTTTTTTAATTAAACAGGCTCATCTTTACATTTTAACCAACAACAACGAAAATGCTTTTATTGCTTTGCAAAAAGCTGAGCTTTTAGAGCCTTCCGAACCGGATATTTATCTGCTGCGCGGCAATATTTTCCAGAATACCGAACGTTATGATGAGGCTTTGGAAAATTATGAGAAAGCTTTGGGCCTAGCTGAAAGTACCGACGAGATTTTGTTGCAGATGGCTTATGTTTACCAGAGCATGAGCGATTACGAAAGCGCCATCACCTATATTAAGCTCAGTTTGGAGCAGAATATGGAAAATCAGGATGGTTTGTACGAACTGGCTTTTTGTTACGATGTTTTAGATAAACAGGAAGAAAGCATCAAGTTTTACCAGCAATACATTGATACCGACCCATATTCTTATGCAGCGTGGTATAATTTGGGCAACAGTTTCCACAAATTAAATCTTTTCGAAAAAGCGATTGATGCGTATGATTATGCGATTTTAATTAAGGAAGATTTTAGTTCGGCCTATTTTAATAAAGGCAACGCGCTTGTACAGTTAGATAAGTACGATGAAGCCATTGATGTTTACAAACAGACTTTTGAGTATGAACAGCCTAATGCCGATACCTATTGTGCCATTGGTGAGTGTTACGAAAAGCTCGAAAAAATGGACGAAGCACGTTCTTACTATAAAAAATCGGTGAAAATGGATCCTAAAATGGCTGATGCCTGGTTTGGGATCGGTGTTACGCTGAATTTTGAAGAACGCTATTTCGAATCACTTCATTTTTATAAAAAAGCCATAGATTTAGAGGCCGAAAACGCAGATTTCTGGTTTGCAATGGCCGATGCATATTATAAACTGGGCCAGATTGACGAATCTATCGAAGCTTACGAGAAAGTGCTCGAATTTAACCCAATGGATATTGAAGCCTGGTTAGATTTTAGTACCGTGCTTTATGAGCAGGGAAAATTATTGGAAGCCTCAGAAACGATGGCCCAGGCGATTAAGAACAACCCAGAAGCTGCAGAACTGTATTACCGAATGGTAGCCTATCTTTTTGCACTGGGCAATTATAGCGACGCGCTTGGATATTTGGAAACGGCTTTAACAACCGACCCCGACAAACATTATATTTTATTCGAATATTTACCACAATTGCAAGATAATAGTGCCATTTTGAACGTTATAAACAGATATATTAGGTAACGACCTTGTGAGAAAAATTTAACAAATAAATCTCAAAATTTTTTTCACTTTTGTACGCATATGAATTATCCATTATTAAACGTTCCCGAACGTCCATCTAAACCACGCCAAAAAGGCTTAACAATGGTTATGGATAAGGGATTGAGCCTGCGCCAGGTTGAAGATTTTATTGAAGTTGCCGGCGTACATACAGATATCGTAAAATTAGGTTGGGCCACATCACACGTAACCCCAAACCTTAAAGAAAAATTAGCTTTATATAAAAGTGCCGGTATTCCAACCTATTTTGGTGGAACACTGTTTGAAGCATTTATCATCCGTAACCAGTTTTCAGATTACCAACGCATTTTAGACCAGTACGGAATGGAATATGCAGAGGTTTCTGATGGATCCATCGAGATTGAGCACGATAAAAAGTGCGGCTTTATCAGCGAGCTTGCGAAACAGGTAACCGTTATTTCTGAAGTGGGCAGTAAAGATGCCGCCAAAATATTTGCACCGTACAAATGGATCAAATTAATGCAGGCCGAAATCGAGGCTGGCTCATGGAAAGTAATTGCCGAAGCCCGCGAAGGTGGTAATGTAGGCATTTACCGTGGAAGTGGCGAGGTGCGCGAAGGTTTGGTTGATGAAATATTAACCCAGATACCTGAAGAAACCATTATCTGGGAAGCTCCACAAAAAGAACAACAGGTTTGGTTTATTAAATTAATTGGCGCAAATGTAAACCTTGGCAATATTGCACCAGCTGAAGTAATTCCTTTAGAAACCATTCGTTTAGGACTAAGAGGTGATACTTTTGATCATTTCTTAAACTTAGGTAAATAAAAATTTTCTAGTTTCGGGGCATCAAGCAATCTCATTGGGTTGTTTTATGCCCCGAATGATGTATATATGCTTATGAAGACATATGGCTTAATCGGATTTCCGCTATCTCATTCTTTCTCCAAAAAATATTTCACCGAAAAGTTTTTAAATGAGGGCATAGCTGATCATCAATATGAACTTTTTCCAATTGAAGACATTAAGTCTTTACCCGACCTGTTAAGCGAAAACCCATCCCTTTGTGGCTTAAATGTAACCATTCCACATAAGGTTAATGTACTTTGCTATTTAAACGAAATAGAGGATGCTGCCGATAAAATTGGTGCTGTAAACTGTATCTCAATCAAAAGTTTTGAAGGAAAAAACTATTTAAAAGGCTATAATACCGATGCCTATGGCTTCGAAGAATCGTTAAAACCATTATTGGAGCCGCAGCATACCAAAGCGTTGATTTTTGGCGATGGCGGTGCTACAAAAGCGGTAAAATATGTTTTAGAAAAGCTGCAGATCAGCTATCAAACGGTGGTACGCAGGGCTAGTCCCGGAGCCATTTTATATGCAGAAATAACGCCCGAAATGCTGGCCTCGCATAAATTACTGATCAACACCACTCCTCTGGGCATGTCGCCCAGTGTAGATACCTTTCCGGAAATTGATTACAGCCAGATCGGCCCGGAACATCTGGCCTATGATCTGGTATATAACCCATTAGAAACCGCATTTTTGGCCAAAGTTGCCCAACAGGGCGGAAAGATTAAAAACGGTTTGGAAATGCTTTATAAACAGGCAGAAAAATCGTGGCACATCTGGAGTAAATAATGCTAGTAGGGAAGCACCGCAAAATATCCTATTTTTGGGAACACATTATCGATGTTATGAAACTAAAACAACTGATCTGTCTTCCCTTTGTACTGCTTTTGTTTCTAACCGCCTGTCAGAACCACGATTATAGCCCTAAGCCAAAAGCTTATTTCAGGATCGTATTTCCTGAAAAAAACTATACCGCTTTTATTGAGCCTGTTCCTTTCAGCTTCAATTATCCTACTTACGCTATAATTGAGCAGGATAAAAGCCGTGATGCCCGGAAAGATTGGTACAACCTGCATTTCAAACAATTTAATGGTTTCTTGCATTTAACCTATTATGATGTATCTGGTAAGGGCGAGTACAATGAAATGGTAGAAGATGCACGGAAACTTGCTTTTAAACACACCATAAAAGCCAGTGCCATCGATCAGAAAGTGATCAATTATCCCGACCGGAAGGTATATGGCGTTTATTATGCCATTGAAGGAAATACCGCATCATCAGTTCAATTTTTTTTAACGGATAGTGCAAAACATTATTTTAGGGGTGCTTTATATTTTAATGAGCGGCCACAATACGATTCTATCGCACCAGTGATCAATTTCATTAAAAAAGACATCGATACCCTGATTTCTACTTTCAGGTGGAAAAATTAATCTATTATTTATCATCCAGCCGCCATAAGTCAGGGCCGGGATTTTTCTAAAAGCTATGATTACAGTAAAAACCTTCACTTTTAACGCCTACAGCGAAAATACCTATATACTTTACGATGAAACTAAAGAGTGCATCATCATCGATCCGGGGATGTACGAGGGTTTTGAGCAAAATGAACTGGCTGCCTTTATCAAACAGGAAGCACTTAAGCCTGTTTTGCTCTTAAATACGCACTGTCACCTCGACCATGTATTTGGCAATAAATTCGTATTCGATACCTATGGATTGAAGCCCCAGTTTCACGAAGGAGAACTGCCGATTTTAAATGCAATACCAGGTTATGCGCCCTCTATGGGCTTTAACCATTACGATGTTTCGCCGCTCCCAGATACTTTCTTGCCCGAAACAGGAACAGTTTCTTTTGGCAACAGTACCTTAAGCCTCATTTTTGCGCCGGGCCACTCGCCGGCACATTTGTGTTTTTACAGCGGGGCCGATCATATTTTAATGGGTGGCGATGTGCTTTTTTACGGCAGTATCGGGCGTTCCGATCTACCTGGCGGCAATCATCAGCAATTAATTCAAAACATTTCTGATAAACTTTTTGTATTACCTGATGAAACCAAAGTTTATCCTGGCCATGGCCCGGCTACCAGCATTGGTTTTGAAAAACAACATAACCCGTTTTTTTAAACGGAAGATGTAAAATGGAAGATGAGTGAGGGAAATCCCATTTTCCATCTTACCTGATCCATCTTACATTTTACTTAATTAGTTTTTTGATATTAATCATTGTTTATAAGGACTTTTAAGTGTAGTAGGCAAAACCATATGCCCTCTACCTATAAACCCTCAACCTTTTACCTATCTTTACCGCTGTGAATACATCGTTTTATATCGCCAAGAGGTATCTTTTCGCAAAAAAATCAACCAATGCCATCAACCTGATATCGGGTATTTCGATGGTGGGGGTAATGGTGGGCAGTGCAGCGTTAATTATTATTCTTTCGGTTTTTAACGGTTTAGAAACAGTGGTGCTGAACATGTTCGATACCATTACCCCGCAGATTGCCATCACCCCGGCAAAAGGGAAAACTTTCGACCCCAACACCACCTATTTTAATCAGCTCAGAAAAAATAAAGCCGTAGCTGCTTTTACAGAGGTACTGCAAGAAAATGCTTTGTTAAAATACAATAACAAACAGGCCGTAGGCATGGTAAAAGGGGTGAGTTTAGATTATTTAAAAAACACCAAGCTCGACAGTACAATTAAAGAAGGGCATTTTATACTCCAAAACAGGAGCGGCGATAATGCGGTAATCGGCTCGGCTTTACAGAGTTACCTGGCGGTAAATACGGTTGATCCCTTTACTGAACTCGAAATTTACTCCCCTAAAAAAAATATATCAGCGGGCACTTTAAATCCTGCCGATGATTTCGTGGTAAAAAGTATCCGTGTAAGCGGTGTTTTCGAAGTACAGCAAGATTTTGATAATGGCATTATTGTACCGCTCGGTTTTGCACGCGAACTTTTGGGCGAAGAGAAAAATGTGTCTGCAATAGAGATCAATTTACAGCCCGGCGTTGATGTAGATGACTTTCAAAAAGAAGTGATCGAAAAGGCAGGTAAAAGTTACGAGGTCAGAAACCAGGCCGAACAGAACAAATCGCTCTACCACATTTTAAATACCGAAAAATGGGCAGTATATATTATTCTTACTTTTATCCTGATTATTGCTATATTTAATATCATAGGGTCGTTAACCATGTTAGTAATCGATAAGGTAAAGGATGTAGCCATTTTAAGCAGTTTAGGTGCAGGAAAAAGATTAATAAAGCGTATATTTTTGTTTGAGGGCATGATGATTACCATGTCTGGCTGTGTGATGGGCCTAATCATTGGCCTCATATTTTATTATTTTCAGCACACTTACGGTTTAATCAAGATGGGAGAAGAAAATAAAACCCTGGTAAGTGCTTATCCGATTGGGCTAAAATGGAAAGATTTTGTTTTAGTTTTTGTTACAGTAGGGATCTTTTCATTTTTGGCATCCGCTTTGTCATCCAATTTAAGTGTTAAAAAGATAGATCAAATTAATCAAACCATATAAAATGAAGTTATTTAAACAAGCAATTGTATTTGTTGTGCTCCTTGGCGTAGCCATTACCGCTTGTAGAAACGATAAAGCCGAGGGAGAAAAAAGCAATCTGAAAACAGTTAAAGGTTTGTATACTTTTGGACCGGAAATGAAATCCTTTACCCTGTGCGAAGATGCACGCGAATATTGGGTTAAAGACAGCGTGCGCACCTTAGAACTATCGTACAACAACCTTGGCTTCGAAAAACCATACGAGCCTGTATACGTAGAATTAGAGGGCTATTTTGCCAAATCTGATACGGCTACGGTTTCTGCCGATTTCGATTCTACATTGGTGGTTACCAAAGTCATCAAGATAAGCAAAGAAATTCCCGACGGGCCTTGCTCACAATAATTACGGCATTTTCTCTAATCGTAGTCTTCATTGCAGTTGTTGCCCTGGGCATAGTAGAAGGGTAGTTTAAAGCGTGTATTTAAAGATTAGGAGCGCAATTTAAGTGCTAATATTTTGGTTTCCGTCCTGCTTTCCGTTTTATTCCGCCTGCGGCTTCATGTTCACTTCAATCAGGGCTAGGTGGGTTAGGCAGTAATATGATGATTGGCTTGGTCTTTCAGAAGTAATATGTGTTTTAATGAAAACATCTATATAATTTCATTAAATTATGTTACAATGGGCCGAATCGAGGGAAAATTTTAAGGAATATTTAGGTAGGAGCGCAATTTTGTGCTAATATTTTGGTTTCCGTCCTTCTTTCCGCTTTATTCCGCCTGCGGCTTCATGCCCACTTCAATCAGGGCTAGGTGGGTAAGGCAGTAATAAGATGATTGGCTGATTACATGGTGTTCATCTATAAATATTGCTCAGGCACATGCACCGCCTAAGCTTCGGTTTGCAATGACGAAATTTCTTTTGAAATCTGTTAATCTAAGAATTAACTTTGGCGTCATGCAACCATAAATAAAGCACTATCCCTGCCAACTAAACCTGATCGGAGTGGTTCCGGTTTTTCACCGGAAGTAACGGAGAGCAGGACTGGCCCTACCTAAAAATTACAACATCTGCTTTCCAAAAAAACAACTACCGTTCATTTTGATTCAGACAACCATACTCAAAATATGCCAAAACAAAAAAAGCTTCCCGATTTCTCAGAAAGCTTTTGAAATTATAATAAATTACTACCAGTAAATACCGTAAAGGGCTACCAATAAACCGATAATAATCAACGCGCCAACCGCAAAACTGGTTGTGGTTTTAAACATTTTCGAATCAATTTCCAGTCCTTTAGGATTAACACCATTTCTGTTCTCGAATAAACTGATAATCACCATTCCGATAATACAGAACACGAATACAAAACCCATCCTGTCTAAGAAAGGGATTTCATAAATACCCGCTCCATTTTTAACCGAGAAACCCATTCCAGATAACCAGGAGAGATCGGTCCAGCCGGGAAGGAACTTTAACAACAATGATAACCCAAAACCACCAATTGTGGCAAAAAGCGCAGCATTAGAAGTAGCTCTTTTCCAGAAGAAACCTAGGATAAACATGGCAAATATACCTGGCGATACAAAGCCCGTGTACTCCTGAATGTATTGGAAACCTCCTTTTTTATCGATACCCAGGTGAGGCGCAATGAGCACACCCAATATCATTGCCACAACAACGGCAATTTTACCTGTTAAAACCAGGTTTTTTTCTGAAGCATCGGTTTTTAATACTTTTTTATAAATATCAAGCGTAAAAATGGTTGCAATACTGTTTGCCTTACCAGCTAAAGAAGCCACAACAGCTGCTGTTAATGCCGCGAAAGATAAACCTTTTAAACCTGCAGGCAATAAGTTTAACAATACAGGGTAAGCGCGATCGGGATTAACTGATCCATCCTGCAACATCTCCGACTGGAAAGCACCATCTTTATACAGTACATAAGCCGCAATACCCGGAAGCACCACAATAATAGGCATCAATAATTTTAAGAATGCGGCAAATAAAATACCACCACGGGCCGTTTTTAAATCGGCACCTAACGCACGCTGTGTGATATACTGGTTACAGCCCCAATAGTTCAGGTTTACAATCCACATACCGCCCACCAGTACACTTAATCCTGGCAAATCGATGTAGTTCTCGTTTTCAGGTTTTAAGATCATGTGAAAGTGTTCTGATGCTTTCGAAGTCATTAAGCTATATCCTTCAAAAATACCTGATGTACCATAATGGGTAGAAACCAGGTTTAAAGCCAAATAAGTGGTAGCCAAACCGCCCAAAATCAAGAAAAACACCTGGATCACATCGGTATAGCCGATTACTTTCATTCCGCCTAGTGTAATCACAATAGCAAAAGCCGCAATGGCATACATACAGAAAGTAAGATCAAAACCAGAGATACTGCTTACTGCTAAAGCACCCAAATAAAGGATCGAAGTTAAATTTACCACAACATACAGCAGTAACCAGAATACAGCCATAATCATGGCTACGGTTCCGTTGTAACGCTGGTGCAAAAACTGTGGCATTGTAGCAATTTTGTTCTTCAGGTAAACCGGAATAAAGAAAACGGCAACAATAACCAGGGTAAGGGCAGCCATCCACTCGTAGGTTGCAATTGCCAGTCCCATCTTAAAGCCCGATCCGCTCATGCCGATAAATTGCTCGGCAGAAATATTAGATGCAATTAAAGATGCCCCAATTGCCCACCAGGTAAGTGAACCTTCTGCAAGGAAATAATCTTTTGAGCCTGTGGAAGCGGATTTTTTCTTGTTGTAGATGTACAGACCGTAAGCAGCCACAATAACGAAGTAGATTGCAAATACAATGTAATCCTTCGTGTCCAATAAGTTGTGTTTCATTAATATAATAGCGGTTATTTGGTTTAGAAATCTAAATGTAGTAAAATCATAAATTAATCTCCGCTTTTTTTTAAATTAAAAAATGTTAAAGTAACGTTTATTATTTTCAGAATTACTAAAAAGAGACATAAAATGCAAGTAGTCTGTGAGCACGCAGACCACCGAATTAGTTAATGGTCATTTTCCAACCCGGTTGGGAATCTTAAAGCGTTTTGCATTAGGATTTCCAATCAAGTTACGTTTCGTCATTTCGACTGGAGCTTCCGATTTTTCATCGGTTGCGGAACGGAGAAATCTATTAATATAGCTCTTTAGCTTCGCTGAGCACTACGTGGTTCTCGACTGCGCTGCACTCGAAATGACGATACTTTATAACTTGTCATCAACACTCCAATGTTATTCGGAAAATGCTAACCTTTGGAAACAATGGTTCTCTTAAATATACCTATTGATCAGGTTCTCCAAATATTCCTGTTTACCGCTGCGCACTTCTGGCTCTCCATTATCTGCGGCGTAATTTCTCAAATCTTCTAAGCTTAATTTGCCCTGCTCAAATTCAGCTCCCTTGCCACTATCAAATGAAGCATAGCGATCGGTTCTTATTTTTTTATAATCTGATTTTTGAAGAATGGCATCTGCAGTAACCAATGCCCTTGCAAAAATATCCATGCCCCCAACGTGTGCATAAAACAGATCTTTCGGATCGGTAGAGTTACGACGGATTTTGGCATCGAAATTTACCCCGCCGCCCTGCAAACCACCACCTTCTAAAATAATCAGCATGGTTTCGGTCAGTTCGTTAATATCGTTCGGAAACTGATCGGTATCCCATCCATTCTGGTAATCGCCACGGTTGGCATCGATAGAACCCAGCAAGCCATTGTCAACCGCAACCTGTAATTCGTGCTGAAAAGTATGTCCGGCCAGGGTAGCATGGTTAACTTCTAAATTTAATTTAAAATCGGCCAGTAGATCGTATTGTTGCAAAAAGCCTTTCACTGTAGCAGCATCGTAATCATATTGGTGTTTAGAGGGTTCGCATGGCTTTGGCTCGATAAAAAATGTACCTTTAAATCCTTGTTTACGGGCGTAATCTTTAGCAGTATGCAAGAACTTTGCTAAATGCTCCTGCTCACGTTTCATGTTGGTGTTCAACAAGCTCATATAACCTTCTCTTCCGCCCCAGAATACATAATTTTCGCCACCAAGTGCAATGGTTGCATCCAAAGCAGATTTAACCTGTGCCGCACCGTGTGCCAATACATGAAAATCAGGGTTGGTAGAAGCACCGTTCATGTAGCGCCTATGGCTAAATAAATTTGCAGTTCCCCATAATAATTTCACACCGCTATCAGCCTGTTTCTGTTTCGCATATTCAACAAGGGCTTGTAGCCTGCGTTCGTTTTCGGCAACGTTATCGCCATAATCTACCACATCCACATCATGGAAGCAGTAATAAGGGATCTGCATTTTGGTAATAAATTCAAAAGCCGCATCCATTTTATCCTTTGCACGTTCTATTGCATCTTTCTTTTCGTCCCATGGAAAAATATGCGTTGCTCCACCAAAAGGATCGCCTCCATTTCCGTTAAACGAATGCCAATAGGCACAGGCAAACTTAAAATGCTCGTTCATGGTTTTGCCAGCTACTACTTTATTGGCATCGTACCATCGAAAAGCTAATGGATTATTGCTTTCTAAGCCTTCAAACTGAATCTGTTCAATTCCTTTAAAAAATTCTGTTGCTCCTGTTACTACTTTTGTCATATGTTTTTATTTTTTGGTCATCGTTTATAAGTTGATGGTTTTTTGGTTGATAGTTCATGGCTGATAGCCAATTTGGCTATGGACTATGAACCAACTGCTAACTGTTTCTCTAATATTTTTTTCCAATCCTGATAAATCGGCTCGTATGCTGCCGAATGTTGTGGAGTTAAAACTTTAATTGCTTCATGATGCTTAAAAGCTTCTTCAGCGTTTTTAAAAATCCCTGCACCTATACCAGCCCCTAAAGCTGCGCCAACACTCCCGTCGTTTTCATAAAGCTCTACAGGAATACCAGTAACATCAACAAAGGTCTGTGCAAAAACCTCACTCAAGAATAAATTGGCCCTGCCCGCACGGATCACTTTCGGTGTCATGCCATTTTCGCGCATAATATCTAGTCCATAGCGGAAAGAAAATGCGATTCCCTCCTGCACCGCCCTGAAAATATCTGATTGACCGTGTGAATTTAAATCAATACCCAAAAGCTGTGCACCGGTATATTTGTTGTTTAACATCCGCTCTGCGCCATTTCCGAAAGGGAGTACTTTTAAGCCGTTACTTCCAATCGGTGCTGTTGAAGCCAGGTTGTTCAGGTCGTTGTAAGTATTTTGAGGAGCAAAATTATGTTTTGCCCAACGGTACATGCTTCCGGTACCATTAATGCAAAGTAGCACGCCGGTATGTCTTTTCTCTTCCGAATAGGTTACGTGGGCAAAGGTATTTACCCTCGATTGCAGATCATATGTGAGATCGTTGCTCACCCCATAAATCACACCCGATGTTCCGGCCGTTGCAGCAACTTCTCCAGGCTTTAGCACATTTAAAGAAAGCGCATTATTGGGTTGATCGCCTGATTTGTATGCTACTGGAATGCCACCTGTTAAACCCAAATAGCTGGCAACATCGGTTTTTAGGCAGCCATGTTCGGAGAATAAGGGTTTTACAGCAGGTATAAGGTTATGATCAATGCCGTAATAATTCATTACATCCTTCGAAATTTCATGGTTTTCAAAATCCCAAAAAATACCTTCAGATAGAGCCGAAATAGTTGTGGTAATTTCACCTGTAAGTTTCATGGCAATAAAATCGCCTGGCAGCATCATTTTATCAATCCGGCCGTAGGTATCCGGTTCGTTCGCTTTTACCCATGCTAATTTGGAGGCGGTAAAGTTTCCCGGAGAATTTAGCAGGTGTTTTAAAGATTTCTCTCCTCCAATGGCATGGAAGGCCATATTGCCCAAATCAACGGCACGGCTATCGCACCAGATAATACTGTCGCGCAGTACCTGTTGATGTTCATCCACAACAACCAATCCATGCATTTGATAGGCAATGCCGATTGATTTTATTGCTTTGGGGTCGAATAAACCTGTAGCATTTAATTTGAGAATGGCCTGCTGAACATTTTGCCACCAATCGTTTGGCGATTGCTCTGCCCAACCTAACTGTAAAGATTTAATGGCAGTTTCCTCTTCGGGGTATTGTGCGGTAGCCACGCTTTTCCGTGTAGCCACATCAACAACAGCAACTTTTATTGATGAAGTACCTAAATCGATCCCTAATAAATACATTTTATCTTAATTTAATATCTGGTTATGCAAACGGTTGCATAAAGATAGTTGTTAAAATATAAAACGCAAATTTTTGTCAAAAACCTTTCATATACACCATAGTATAATTGCATCCAGACTTAATTTAGAGCCGTAAGCGAATATTTTTATACTTTTGCCCATATACAATAAAACTAAACAATGGAACAAATTACCTGGCATGATTTTGAAAAGGTAGAACTAAGGGTAGGCACTATTTTAGAAGCATTCGAATTTCCTGAAGCCCGAAGACCGGCCTATAAAGTAAGAGTGGATTTCGGTGAGTTTGGCATTAAAATGAGCAGTGCACAAATTACCAAACATTATACTTTGGAAGAACTGCCCGGCAAGCAGATTGTTGGGGTAATCAATTTTCCTAAAAAGCAGATTGGCAAGTTTATGTCGGAATTTTTGGTGACCGGCTTTGCAGATGAAAACGGCGATATTGTGTTAACTGCTGTTCAAAGTAAGGTACCGAACGGAAGTAAACTGGTGTAATTTATGGTTCTATGTGGTCGGTGTTGTGACATCAAGCATTAGATAAGACTTCCTTCGTTCTGTCGGTACACTGGTCTCAGAAACTGCGGAAGTACTTAGCACGAACCTTTGTAAAATAGCCCTGATTGAAGTAAAACGCCCGCAAACGAGGTATGAGCGCGGACTTGAAACTGAAAGCAGGAATGAAGTAACCAATTAGCACTACCATAGCGCTCCAAAACTTACCTTTTAATCTAGATTTTAGAAGTTACCCTCCCCTTTGCCTTATTAAACTTCGGAAGTCTTACCCTATATTTGCTCCATGAGTTTTTACAATTTTGAAAATACCGACCCTGAGGAAGAAGATGTCCACTACATGAAACTGGCTTTAGAAGAGGCAAAAAAGGCTTTAGCTGGAGATGAAATTCCGATCGGTGCAATAGTGGTAAGTAAAAACAGGATTATTGGCCGTGGCTATAATTTAACAGAGCGTTTTAACGATGTAACCGCACATGCAGAAATGCAGGCCTTTACATCGGCAGCACAAACCATAGGTGGAAAATATTTAAGAGATTGTACCTTATATGTTACCATTGAGCCTTGTGTAATGTGTGCAGGGGCAAGTTACTGGACGCAGATTGGCCGCATTGTATATGGTGCGCGAGAAGAAAAAAGAGGCTTTATATCCAAAAATGTCAATTTGTTACATCCGAAAACGGTGCTTAAAGGTGGGGTAATGGCTGAGGAATGTGCAACATTGATGAAAGATTTTTTTGCCAGGAAAAGGTAGGCTTATTTGGTCCATCGCTCATAGCTTTAGAGTTGATGGCCTGGGAATTGGTGTGGATTTAGAAATCTGGCCTGGAGCCGATCAACCATCGGCCAATAAACCATCAACTATAAACCGCTAAACAATTTTCGCTAATCGGTATCTCGGCTATGCCCCTGAGCCTTACAACTTTTCAACCTTCCTATCTTTGCAACAAAACACAGAAAACGATTTGATGATAATAACATGAACAAATCTTAACGTTCTAATGTTATATTTGCTACAAGAAACATTTTTAAATCTTTAAACATAAAACATTATGGCTTTTGAATTACCTGCGTTACATTACGCAACCGATGCATTAGAACCGCATATTGATAAAACTACCATGGAAATCCACCATGATAAACACCATCAAGCTTACGTTACCAACTTAAACAAAGCGTTAGAAGGTAAACCTGAGGCGTCTTCAAGCATCGAGGAAATTGTAAAACACATTTCAAAATTCCCACCTGCAGTTAGAAACAATGGTGGCGGTCATTATAACCACTCGCTATTTTGGAACATTTTAGGTCCAAATAAAGGCGGTGAGCCAACTGGCGATTTAGCTAAAGCAATTAACGAAACTTTCGGTTCTTTTGCTGACCTTAAAACTAAATTACAAGAAGCAGGCGCTACGCGTTTTGGTTCTGGTTGGGCCTGGTTATCAGTTGGTGCAGATAAAAAACTTCAAGTTTCATCTACTCCAAACCAAGATAACCCTTTAATGGATATCGCTGAGGTTAAAGGAACACCTATTTTGGGTATTGATGTTTGGGAGCACGCTTACTACCTAAAATACCAGAACAAACGCCCTGATTATTTAGCGGCAATCTGGAATGTAGTGAACTGGGATGCAGTTGCTGAACTTTACAAAAAAGCTTTGTAAGCCACAACATCCAATAAAATTTAAGGAAAGTCCCGATGCAAAATCGGGACTTTCTTGTTTTAAGATAATTAAGTAACTTCGCAGATATAAAATGTTCGAAATGAAAAGGCTTGTAATTTTATTTTTAATTATCGTTGGTGTAAACGGATTGGTGAGTGCCCAGCAAAATAAAGTACCAACTCCTACAGAAATTGCACAAAAAAATGTAGAAGACCTAGATAAAAGATTAAAACTGAACGGAACGCAAAAAAGCGTAATCTATAGTTTTACGTTTAACCAGGCAAAAGAACAGGCTGATTTAATTAAAAGACAACAGGCAGGCAACTCGCGCGAGGAGGACGTAGATAAATTCTACAAACTGCAGAACGAAACCTCAAAAAATATCCGCAACGTATTAAGACCAGAACAACAGACCGAATACGATAAGATAATAGAAGAGCGCTTAAGCGGCAAAGGCTCAAAATCAAAAAACAAGAAAAAGAAAAAAGGTGAGGAAGAAGAAGTGGAGAGTGATATTAAAGGATTGTTATCTGCACCTCCTGTAGAAAAACAAAACCAATAACTCCACTCATTTTTCGCTTTTTAAACAAAGCATTTTTTGTACCGTTTTAACAAGAACAAATGCCAGAAATAATTTTAGGGTCTATTGTGCTCGGATTGTTGCTGTCGCCACAGCTATTGGCAGGTTTTCTGGCAAAAAGAACAGGTCGGAATTTCTGGTTCTGGTTTTTAATTTCCTTTTTAATTCCCATTATTTCGCTCATTATCCTCATCTTTTTAGAAGATAAAAACCCTGCTGCGCAAAGTTATAAACTTGCAGATCATGTAGATAAGGAAAAGGAGCTGGCTTAGTTGGTTTCATAAACTACTATTATTGATTTAGACATTTATTAGAGCGCGTCACCCTGAATTTATTTCAGGGTCTTTAAAGATGCTGAAACAAGTTCAGCATGAAGACTGCGTGATAAACTTGTGAAGTTCCCTCCCGTACAGTTGCTTCAAACGCAGTAAGCAAATCTAAATCCCCACGATATCTTTTTTCTTTTTCTGCCTCATTGCTTTCGGTATGATTTCCAAAATTTCATCTTTTAAGGCATTGAGCATCCGTTTTTTAATGAAATTTTTATGTGTCACCAAGCTGATTTCGCGCACAGGTTCAGGAGACTTGAAATGGCGGATCTTGCTGTTTTGTTTAGCATTTAATTCTGCAATTGCCAGTTCGGGCAGCAATGTTGCACCCCCGTTTAAATCAACCATCCTAACGAGTGTTTCTACACTTCCCGTATTATACTCTAAACCTTGTAATCTATTGTTTTTGGTAGAACGGCAAATGTTTAAAACCTGGTTGCGCATGCAATGGCCTTCGTTTAATAACCATATATTTTCATCATTCAGATCTTCGGCATCTACAGCCTTTTTTTTATAAAGCCTGCTGTTTTTACTGATGTAGCTTACAAAGTTTTCGTAGTATAAAGGGGTTTCGGTAATGTTAGGATCCGTTAACGGGGTTGCCAGAATGCCGCAATCCAATACGCCGGTTTTTAAGTGATGGATAATATCTTCTGTGGTATATTCCCAAATAAGAAGCTTTAGTTCAGGATATTTCTCTAGCATGGCCGAAATTACCTCGGGCAATAGATATGGTGCCACAGTAGGGATAACACCTATCCTTAATTCGCCTAATACATCCTGTTGTTGACTGCTGATTAATTCTTTAATTTTTCCGCTTTCCTGTAAGATAATCCTCGCTTGTGCTATAATCTGTGCGCCGATTTCTGTCGGACTTACCGGTTGTTTACTCCTGTCGAAAATTTTAACGCTGATCAATTCTTCCAACTTTTGTACCTGCATACTTAGGGTTGGCTGGGTTACAAAACACTTATCTGCAGCAGTTACAAAACTTCTGTAAGTATCTACAGCAACGATATATTCTAACTGGACTAAAGTCATATAGGAAAAATTGATTTATAATTTCAAATATATAAATTTTAACTATAATAAAAAACATTCGATAGAGCAAGAAATGAAAGAGAAGTTTTCGGATAAACAGATGATAAAATTCTTCTTTTAAATGAGACGTTAAAACAATAAATTGAACAAAATATTTAGGCTTCATTGATTTAATTAGCGACAATCTAACCATCACCCGTTTAACAGATTAATTGGGTATATTAGCTATATGAACAAAATCGCTTTACGCTTATTCCTTCTAGTTATTTTTTTTCCGCTGGCCTTTGCAGCGAATGCCCAGGGTACATTGCCAGATTGGGCATTAGGACCATTTTTAAGGCCTGACAAAGTTAATCCCATTCTCTCGCCAAATATAAAAAGTGCTTTTTTAGACCCCATAAGCAAACAAAAAGTTTTTTGGGAGGCAAGCGATGTATTTAATCCGGCCGCTGCCGTAAAAGACAACAAAATATATGTACTGTACCGTGCAGAAGATAGATCAGGTACTGGAATCGGCATGCGTACTTCCAGATTGGGGATTGCAGAAAGCACTGATGGCATTAAAATGAAGCGAAATCAGAAACCTGTGTTCTATCCAAACGAAGATAGTCAGAAGGAAAACGAATGGCCTGGTGGCTGCGAAGATCCACGAATTGCAGTTACCGAAGATGGCTTATATGTGATGTTATATACGCAATGGAACCGCAATATATTCCGTTTGGCTGTAGCCACTTCAAAAGACTTAAAACACTGGACAAAACATGGCGCAGCCTTTAGCAAAGCCTATAATGGCAAGTTTGCCAACCTAAAATGTAAATCTGGCTCAATAGTAACCAAAGTAGAAAATGGCAAACAGTTGATTACAAAACTGAATGGTAAGTACATGATGTACTGGGGCGAACGGTTTATGAATATTGCTACTTCGGTTGACCTTATTAACTGGGAGCCTGCCTTAAATGAAAAGGGTGACCTGGATTTGATTGTAAAACCAAGGAAACACTATTTCGATAGCGACCTTACCGAATGTGGGCCGCCGGCAATTGTTACCGACAAGGGCATTTTGGTTTTATACAACGGTAAAAACAGGGGAGATAATGACAGGGACACCAATTATATCGCCAACACCTATTCGGCCGGGCAAATACTCTTCGACCTCAACAATCCCTCAAAAGTGGTTGCTCGGCTAGATAAACCTTTTTTTGTTCCAACGGAGCCCTTTGAAAAAAGCGGACAATACCCATCTGGTACTGTTTTTATAGAGGGTTTGGTTTATTTTAAAAGCAAATGGTTTTTATATTATGGCTGTGCAGATAGCCGGGTGGCAGTAGCAATTTACGACCCCAAACTGAAGAAATAAGAATCGCGACGGAGTTGAAATGCTACAGCACTTATTTAATGATTGAATGAGAGAATTTTGAATGATTAAATATGGCGGTCGCGAGGAAACATTCAATTATTCAAAACCCAATCATTATTTAGTTCCTGCTTTCTAAATCCTGATAAACGAACGAAAAATCTTTCTTTAATAAAATGACTAAATGAGAGAATTTTGAATGACAAAACATGGCGGCCGCTAGGAAACATTCAATCATTCCATCATTCAAAACTCAATCATTATTTAGTGCCTGCTTTCTAAATCCTGATAAACCAACGATACATCTTTCTTTAATAAAATGATTAAATGAGAGAATTTTGAATGATTAAACATGGCGGTAGCGAGGAAACATTCAATCATTTCATCATTCAAAACTCAATCATTCTTTAGTACCTACTTTCAAAATCCTGGTATGCCAAGGCAATACCTTCTGGAAGTTCGATTTTATGTTTCCATCCCAAACTGTGGAGTTTGCTTACATCCATCAGCTTACGCGGTGTCCCGTCGGGTTTGCTGGCATCAAATACCAGTTCGCCTTCAAAACCTAACACATCTTTAATTAACAAAGCGAGGTCTTTAATGGTTAAATCGTGTCCGGTTCCAATATTGATCAGATGTGGTTCGTTATAATTTTGCATCAAAAAATAACAGGCATCGGCGAGATCATCTGCAAATAAAAACTCACGCATCGGCAATCCTGATCCCCAAACCACTACTTCCTTTTCATTGTTCACCTTTGCTTCGTGTACCTTACGGATCAAAGCCGGTAAAACATGGGAGTTTTGTGGGTGATAGTTGTCATTAAAACCGTATAAATTGGTTGGCATTACCGAAATAAAGTTACAGCCATACTGATCGCGATAGGCATCGCACATTTTAATGCCTGCAATTTTGGCAATGGCATACGGCTCGTTGGTATGCTCGAGTGTGCCCGTCAACAAATAATCTTCTTTTAAAGGCTGAGGAGCCATTTTAGGATAAATGCAGCTCGACCCCAGGAACATGAGTTTTTTAACACCGTTTAAATAAGCGTTGTGGATCACATTGTTCTGTATGGCCAAATTTTCATAAAGAAAATCGGCCCTGTAAGTATTATTGGCAACAATACCGCCAACTTTTGCAGCTGCAAGAAATACGTAATCAGGTTTTTCTTCAGCAAAAAAATCTGTAACAGCTTGCTGGTTGCGCAAATCCAGTTCATTTGATGTTTTGGTTATAATGTGTGTATAACCCTCTTTTTGCAGCTTACGGTAAATGGCCGAACCCACCATTCCGCGATGGCCTGCGATATATATCTTAGCGTTTTTTTCCACGGTATTTTTTATAGTCCACAAAAATACGATTCCTAAGTAAGATTGGCTTTAATCTTTCTGGCAAAAGAAACTTCTATTATTGATTTAATTGTATTTTTGCAGAAAAAAGACTTTTGGGTAAAGATAAACTTAGGCGTTTTGCAGAAATAGAAACATTTGCAAACGTATATCAATTAGAAGAAGGAAAAGCTTTAAAGGGCAATTGGGCTGCATCACACTTTAAAAACAACAATCCTATAGTATTGGAACTGGCCTGTGGAAAAGGCGAATATTCGGTAAATCTGGCCAGGCTTTTCCCTGAGAAAAATTTTATTGGAGTTGATTATAAGGGAAACCGCATTTGGCGCGGCGCAAAAACCGCTATTGAAGACGGCATCGGAAATGTTGCTTTTTTAAGGATCCAGATCGAAAACCTGCTCGATTATTTTAATGAAGGCGAAATAGACGAAATATGGATCACTTTTCCCGATCCTCAACCACAAGATAGCCGCGAGAAAAAACGCCTAACTTTTCCTGCGTTTCTGAACCGCTATAAAATCGTTTTAAAAACAGGAGGTAACGTTAACTTAAAAACCGATAATGATCAGCTATATGCTTACACCTGCGAAAAAGTTGAAGAACTGGCACTACCCGTGCATAAGAATACCGATCACCTGTACACTTCCGATCTGGTAGATGACGTTTTATCGATCAAAACCTATTACGAGAAAAAATACCTGCTACACGATAAAAATATTAATTATATTCAATTTTCTTTTGACTAATGGATGCCAACTTTTACGAACAGGTTTATGAGATTGCCAGGTTAATTCCGAAAGGAAGGGTTACGTCTTATGGCGCTATCGCTAAAAGTTTAGGTGCAGCAAAATCATCACGAATGGTAGGGCATGCCATGGCCTATGCCGGAACTGCCCATCCAAAAGTACCGGCCCACCGCGTGGTAAACAGCAGCGGCCTGCTTACGGGGAAGTTTCATTTCAGTCCTCCAGAGTTAATGATAGAACTATTAAACAATGAAGGCATTGAAGTAAAGAACGATAAAGTGGTCAATTTTAAAAAGCTATTCTGGAATCCTTTAGAAGAGATTACAATATGACGGGCAGGCTTCGTTTATAATCTGTAAGCGTAAAAATAATTAAAATCAATAACCCTAAACAGGCATAAAAAATTTCGTCGGTTAAATTGCCTTTAAATAAAGTAAAGGCCAATATAACAAGGACAATGCTCACCACAAATTCGACCAGTCCGTGGAGTTTAAGGTTTATTATTTTAAAAATGCCACCACTAAAATTGGTACATACCGTTAACAGAAAGTGAATAATCCCCAGCGCATATGCCAGTGTTGAGGCCATTTTTGAAAGACCAAAAACATCTGGCGAAGCCAATAAAAGTATTACTAAAATGTAGTCTAAAACAGCGTGGAATTTTGGAGATAGTATTTTCATTTTTGGCTATATTGGTGACCGAATAATTTGCGATTTAAAAGCAGCGAAAACCAGTTGCTTCGCGCTCATCATCAATTATTTATATCTCTAACAAATAATTACTGAAAAAGATTTAGAATTAAAATATGGGAAAGTTAGTAGAAGAATTTAATGGCTACCGCGAAAAAATGAACGGTAGGATTATGGAAACGGCAAATACAAATATCAAACGTTTTTTTGCACTTGATACGACCTCATATGCCGATGGTGCGCTTGATGTAAAAACCAAAGAGATGCTTGGACTTGTGGCTTCGATGGTTTTACGCTGCGACGATTGCATTAAATACCACCTGGGCAAATGCTTCGATGCAGGCGTTAACAGTGACGAAATGAACGAAATATTCATGATCGCCAACCTGGTAGGCGGCAGCATCGTTATCCCACATTACAGAAGAGCTGTTGAGTATTGGGATGAGTTGAATTCTGAGTTGGGAGTTTAGAGTTGAGCGTATTCATCTTACTTACGCGTCATGCTGAATTTATTTCAGCATCTTCTAAAAGAATCTTGGGATTAAGACCCTGAAATAAATTCAGGGTGACGCTCCAAGGTATGAGGCGCGAGAACTAAACGGTTTACACATAGTATTCAAAATTAATTATGCAAAACTCCAAAATACGCTGCTCCTGGGCCGGCACAGATCCGCTTTATATCAAATACCACGATGAAGAATGGGGAAAACCGGTTTACGATGATAAAATCTTATTCGAATTTTTAATACTGGAGGGTGCTCAGGCAGGTTTAAGCTGGATCACCATTTTGCGCAGGCGCGAAAATTACCGTAAAGCTTTTGCAGGTTTTGATGTGAAAAAGGTAGCTGCTTTTACCGAGGCTGATGTAGAAAGACTGATGAATGATGAGGGCATTATCCGCAACCGATTAAAAGTAAATGGCGCCATTACCAATGCAAAATTATTTATCGGGCTTCAAAAAGAATTTGGCAGTTTTTCTAAATACATGTGGAGTTTTGTTCCCAGTGGAAAACCAATAAAAAACCACATTGAGAAAATGGGCGATGTACCGCCCCGTACCGAACTATCCGACCAGATCAGCAAGGACATGAAAAAACGTGGCTTCAAATTCTTTGGCACAACCATCTGTTATGCACACATGCAGGCAACAGGAATGGTTAACGACCACTTATTAAACTGTTGCGCAAGATAAATATCCCAAATATTACTTCTTAAACGCATTATACTCCTTAACCCATTCAATTACATCTCTGCTGTTAAAATCGGCACTGGCCTCTACCTTGGCTTTTAAGCTTGGCTGATCACCCATTTTCTGTAGCAGGATATTCTTTACTTCTAATTTTTTCGCATCTTCAGTTATGGCTTTCATTGGCACTTCCTGCAATGGACCTGCACCTGGTTTTTCGATAAAATAGCGGACTACTGGCGCACCTGCTGGCCGCTCTGGAGCAGAATTACGACCACCTCCGATGCTAATGCCCCCACCCATACCCATGCCGCCATAACCACCCGTTCCGGTACCAATGCCGATTGACGGTCTGAATTTCACTTTTTTCTCCTTCACCTCAGGTACCAGCGTACCTCCACCAAACGAATAAAGGTTAACGGTACCCATCTCAATCACCTTAACAAAACGGTATTCGAAATTACGGCCGTTTGCAAATCCCTTGCTCACAAAGCTATTGCCGTTCCAAAAGAAATTCTTTACGTCTTTTGCAGGTAAAATCACATCGGCTTCATCATTGGCACTGATAAAAACAGAAAAGTAATCGGTTCCCTTTATCGTTCCACGGATTACATCATCGTTATTTTTAACTATAAAATCCTGCGCCGAAAGCTGGCTTACGGTAAAGAAGAAAAGAAATGCAGAAAACAGAAATTTCATATAATCAATTGGCTTTTCACAAATAACGGAACTTAATTTCAAATCGTACTAATTCAGATTAATTTTGATGTTGCCCGTTTCTACATTCGGATGGTCTTTTTGAAAGTTAACAAACGATTCTTTAGTCTTGTTTACCGCATACGCTTTAGCATTGGCTATATTTTTGCCCAAAGCATAAAACTTATTTATAATGTAAATCCTGAACAGATAGTCTTTAATTTCTTTAGTCGCCTGTGTATCCGTCATTATTTTAAGTAAAATGTCGCGATCTATAAAATTGGGCAGGCCAATCCGCGCAGCAACATAATTAGCAACGTTGTTAATGTTCTCCTGTTGATTGCTATAGGCATCTCTAGCGATATTAATTTCCTCAATGGCTTTTAACTGTTGCGCAATTTCTTTTGCCAAAACCTCTTTATTAATTGCAATTAATCCTTTGGGCACATAGAAAACAGAATCAGTTTTATAGGGATCAACAAACAGAAATAATGTATCTTTTAAATTAGGGTTTATTAAAGTATAACGATCTACAATCCCGGTATTGGAGTGCTCGCTATTTCTTTTGGTGAAATCTATTTTCGATCCATCAGGCCAGCGATAAGAATTTTCGAGCTTGGCCATCCTTGCGCTTAAATAACCCCTATCAGCAATGTTTTTAAATGCACCGGTGCCTATGGGCCGGTTTATAGATGCGCCATAACCTTCATTATGGCCTTTCAAATTTTCGAAAGTAATATACGTAATTAACGTATCGGAGGGAAGCTGTGCTTTAACCGCGCCAGCCGTTAAGCAAAACAATGAGATTAAGATAATTTTCATAAAGCGTTTTATTTGATGATGATTAAAATTAAAGAATTCAATAAATAATTTTTAATTTTTTTGTTGATAAAGCATTTTACTGATATGATTAACTTTGGTTACTTTTATAATATGAATAAAAAACTCTTTCTCCTGGATGGTATGGCGCTGATGTACAGGGCGCATTTTGCATTAAGTAAAAACCCTCGTTTTACCTCAACGGGTATCAATACATCGGCAGTAATGGGCTTTACCAATACCCTGTTAGATGTTTTGAAGAAAGAAAAGCCAACACATATTGCGGTTGTGTTTGATACTGAAGCACCTACAGAAAGGCATATTGCCTTCGAAGCTTACAAGGCCCAGCGCCAGGCCATGCCCGAAGATCTGGCCGCTGCAATGCCTTATGTAATTAAACTTATTACCGGCTTTAATATTCCTGTAATTACTTCTGATGGTTACGAAGCCGATGATATTATTGGAACCTTAGCCAAAAAAGCCGAACAAAAAGGCTACCAGGTTTATTGTATGACGCCTGACAAAGATTTTGCACAACTGGTATCCGAGAACATTTTCATTTACAAACCCGCCCGCATGGGGAACGATATGGAAATATTGGGGGTAAAGGAAGTATTGGCCAAGTGGGAAATTGAAAACGTACTTCAGGTAATCGATATATTGGGCTTATGGGGCGATGCAGTAGATAATATCCCTGGGATTCCGGGTATTGGTGAGAAAACGGCAAAAGCATTGATTAAACAATATGGCTCAATGGAGAACATTATTGCAAACTCACATGAGCTAAAAGGAAAACAGCGCGAAAATGTAGAAAACTTTGCAGAACAGGGTCTAATCTCCAAAAAACTGGCAACCATTTTATTGGATGTTCCTGTTGAACTGGACGAAGCGAGTTTGGAACTATGCGATCCGAGCCGCGATTTATTGGAACCTTTGTTTACCGAATTAGAATTCAGAACCTTAGGCCGCAGGGTATTTGGTGATGAGTTTTCGGTTACCACAGCACGCTTTCAGGAAGGTACACAAACAGATTTATTCGGCAACCAATCTGGCGAAACCATTCAATATACGAATACCCTCGAAGAAGAGCCAGTCGAAAAACTTCCGGCCAAAACCATCGAAAATACAGAACACGATTACCAGCTGGTTGATACCCCTGAGCAGCGTGCAGATCTGATCAAATTATTGCTGGCCGAAAAAAGGATCTCTTTTGATACCGAAACTACCGGTACCGATGCAAACATGGCTGATCTGGTTGGCTTATCTTTCTCGATAAAACCAGGTACAGGCTATTATATCCCTGTTCCTGCCAACCGCGAGGAAGCACAGCTTATTGTAGATGAGTTTAAGGTGGTACTGGAAGATGAAAACATCGAAAAGATCGGCCAAAACACCAAATATGATATCTTGGTATTAAAATGGTACGGATTGGAAGTAAAAGGCAAACTTTTCGACACCATGCTTGCCCATTATTTAATCGATCCTGATACCCGCCATGGGATGGATGTGTTATCAGAAAATTACCTTGGTTATTCGCCAATTTCCATTACCAAATTAATTGGTGCGAAAGGTAAAAACCAGGGTACCATGCGCGATGTAGCCGTAATAGATGTGGTAGATTATGCAGCAGAAGATGCTGATGTTACTTTGCAGCTGGCGCACATCTTCGAGCCAAAATTAAAAGAATTAAATGCCGCCAAACTGGCCGAAGAAATTGAAAATCCTTTGGTTTACGTATTGGCCGACATTGAAAAAGAAGGCGTTCGCATCGATATCGAAACCTTAAAGGCTTATTCTAAAGAGCTCGAAACCGAAATCGTTAAATTTGAACAGAATGTTTACGATAAAGCGGGCATCAAATTCAATCTTGCTTCACCAAAACAGCTTGGAGAGGTGCTCTTTGATAAACTTCAGCTTGATCCGAAAGCCAAGAAAACCAAAACTGGCCAATACCAGACCGGCGAAGACGTTTTAACGGCTTTAGCCAGCAAAAGTGATATTGTACAGGACATTTTAGATTTCCGCCAGTTACAGAAGCTTAAATCAACTTATGTTGATGCGCTGCCCCTTATGGTTAATCCTAAAACAGGCAGGGTACACACCTCTTATAACCAGGCCGTAGCGGCTACAGGTAGGTTAAGTTCCAACAATCCGAACTTACAGAATATCCCGATCCGTACCGAACGGGGGAGGGAAGTGCGCAAGGCTTTTATTGCAAGGGATGAAAACCATATCTTATTATCTGCCGATTACTCGCAGATCGAATTGCGCATTATCGCAGAAATCAGCAAAGAAGAAAATATGCTTGATGCTTTTAGCAAAGGGATCGATATCCATACGGCTACAGCCGCAAAAGTGTATGGCGTAAGCATAGAAGAGGTAGACGGCACACAGCGTAGAAATGCAAAAGCAGTAAATTTTGGTATTATCTATGGTCAGTCGGCGTTTGGCCTATCTCAAAACCTGGGCATCCCCCGTAAAGAAGCCGCAGAAATTATAGAGCAGTATTTTGCACAATATCCGGGCATTAAACGTTATATGAGCGATACCATGAACTTTGCGCGCGAGAATGGATTTGTAGAAACCATTATGGGCAGAAGGCGCTACCTGCGCGATATTAACTCGGCCAACCAAACCGTAAGGGGCTTTGCCGAACGAAATGCCATTAACGCGCCTATCCAGGGTTCTGCAGCCGATATGATTAAAATTGCAATGATCAACATCCATAAAGAAATGAAAGTACAGCAGATGCAATCTACCATGACGATGCAGGTGCATGATGAGTTGGTTTTTGATGTGTTGAGATCGGAAAAAGAGGCCATGAAAGCAATTATTCAGGATAAAATGGCCAACGCCATTAAACTTACGGTACCAATTGTTGTAGAAATTGGCGAAGGCGATAATTGGTTAGCCGCACACTAAAATGAAAAGAACACTATTTATCGCGCTTAGCTTTTTGTCCATTTCTGTGTTTGCGCAAAAGAGTGATACCTTAATTACCTATAATTTTGGCAATTATGAAACAAAAGCAATTGCGACTGAAAGCTATAAGGTGTATAAAAAGGATAACGTTTATATCCGTACAACGTTTGATAACAGAAAGGCTATAACCAAAATAGAAACTTTTGCTGATAAAAAGTTGAAAGTGTTGAATGGCGAATACCTTGAATATAAAGATGGCCAGGTGGTATTAAAAGGTCTTTATCTCGAGAACAAAAGATCAGGACTATGGACAAATTTTGGTATTAACGGTAAGCCGAAAGAAGCAATGGTATACCAGGATAATAAACTTAACGGCACATATACCAGCTATTGGAAAAATGGTGCAGTTAAAGTGAGCGGCAATTATGTTGATGGAAAGAAAGTAGGCGAATGGAAAATTCTTTATGAAACCGGGAGCCTTGCACTAAAAGAAAGTTATGATTCCAAAAATAAGCTTACAGATAGTACTTATCTCGATTTGGAAGGAAAGACCGTACAAAAGGCTGATATTACTACCGAACCATCGTTTCCTGGTGGTATGAAACAATTTTACATGTATTTGGCCAAAAATATCCGTTATCCGGTAGAGGCGCACCAATCGCGAAGTGAGGGAAAGGTTTACTTATCGTTTATGGTAAGTAGAAGCGGAAAAATAGAAGATGTAAAAATCATTTCCTCGCCAGCTCTTAGCCTAAGTGAAGAAGCCATAAGGGTAACCAAACTTTCGCCGGATTGGATATCCGCTACACTTTTCGGAAACCCTGTTGAGATGCCTTATAATATTGATATCAATTTTACTTTGAGGTAGCTTTAATAAAAAATAAAAATATTCGTTATCTTCATTAAAACTTCATACCAATTAATCAATTTTATATCAATAAATAAACGAGTAAAACAAAAATTAAAGATTATGAAAAAGTTATTGAGTTTAATCGCAATCGCAGCATTTGGTTTAACAACAGCATTTGCTCAAACACCAGCTACTACAACAGCACCAGCTAAGGCTAAAATGGTGGCTAAAAAAGAAGTTAAAACAACTACTGCCCCTGTAAAAGCAGGTGCTAAAATGGAAGCCAAAAAAGTAGAAACCAAAACAACTACAACAACTGCTAAAATGAAAGCAGATGGCACGCCAGATATGCGCTTCAAAGATAATAAAGCAAAAGCGGTGACTAAAGTTGCTGGCCCAACTAAAAAAGACGGTACAGCTGATATGCGCTACAAAGCAAACAAAGAAGCTGCTAAAAAGAATTAGGTTCAGGTTTATAATTTGAAGGGTCTCCAATGAAAATTGGAGGCCCTTTTTTGTTTAAGGTAAAGCTATATTACTTTGAACCATGCTCCAAAGGGCATAGCGGAATGTGGAGATGGATAGTAGATTTCTAGAGAAAATTCGTCATTGCGAGGAGGAACGACAAAGCAATCTCTCATAGTATCATTCTATTAGGAATATTTTACAGTAGGAAAGATTGCTTCACGCCCAGGCTATCTCCCTGCGCTTCTGTTCGCAATGACGACAACTGAATTGCGGATTTATAATCCGCTTTAAATTATAAGTTTATCGTTTCGCCGATTTCTGGCAGCAAAAGCGTTTTGTTTTCGCGCTCAAATTTATCCAAGGCAGCTTTTGTATCAATTTCAATTACCGGAAAAGTGTTGTAATGCACACCGATTACTTTGTCGCAGTCGAAATACCTGGTGGCAACCAATGCATCGTCAACATCCATGGTATAATTTCCACCGATAGGTAAAATGGCATAATCTAAATTATAAATATCAGCCAAAACCTTCATTTCGATGGTTAAGCCGGTATCGCCAGCAAAGTAAATCTGTTTGCCATCTACTTCTAATACAAAACCTGCAGGGTTACCGCCATAACTTCCGTCGGGTAAACCAGAAGAATGCGTAGCCGGCACCATGCGTACTGCCCCCCAATCGAATGTAAATTTACCAAAGTTCATGCCGTGTACCTTTTCTACACCCTGCTTGGTCGCCCAATCAGTAATCTCAGGCATTGCAATAACGGTAGCCTGGGTTTGTTTAGCCAATTGAACCAGATCGGCAACATGATCGCCATGGCCATGACTGACCAAAATATAATCTGCTTCAATGGCTTTAATATCTACATTTTTAGCCAGTGGATTGTGGGAGATAAATGGATCGAATAATAATTTTTTCCCGGCAGCTTCTAATAAGAAACATGATTGGCCATAATAGGTGTATTTCATAATTGTAGTATCTAGAGTGTGTAGTTAATAGGAAGTAGCGAGTATTAGCTCCCCTGTTATGTACTTTAGGCTTTGGTGTTTCTGCTTATTGCCCAAACATACCGCCCAAACCGCCAAGCATATCTTGCGCCGAGGCCTGCATTTCTGCTGCACTTACCTGTTCTGCACTTGCCAAGGCTTTATTAATGGCAGTTAACAACAGTTCTTCTAATTCTTCTTTGTCGGCATTTTTCAAGAATTCCTCATCAATAGAAACTCCGGTGATGGCCTTATTTGCCGTTGCGGTAATCTTTATTGCACCATTTTCTACTTCGCCATATACCGAAATGGTATCGAGGCGTTTTTTAATTTCTTCGGCCTTTTGTTGTGCCGCAAATAATTTATCGAACATAATAAAGTGTTTTATAGTAAAACTAAATTCTTCCCAAAATCGTATTGGCCTCATCGATAAATCTGTCGATTTTTTTAGTGCCTATAAAGTTTTTAAGCATTAAGGCGGTTGTTTTGTTTTTGGCAGGAATCAGTATTTCTGCCCTAACTTCGGTTCCGGAATAAATAAGGTTTGTGGTTTTACGGATAATCTGAAAACGGATTAAATCATCAAATGGATATTCTTTTACCACCCGCCCGGCAAAGGTAGAGCGGATCACTTTTCTCTGAACTTTATCAAACCGTACGTTAGAAGTTGCTGCAAACAGAAGAGCCAAGCCAATGAGGGCAGGAAAATAAGTAATCAGTATGCCTTGAAAAGTGCCTTCTCTTGCTAAAAAATCTGGGTTGAGTAATATCGCCACAGTTGCACCGATAAAAATGAACCCAAAAACAAAGCTACCGATCTTATTGTCTCGTAATAAGTAAACACCACCTTGCTCTTTAAAATATTGAAAGTCGTAAATGGTTTGCTTTGGTATAACGGGTGCATTGGCAAACACAAGTTCATCTATCTTCGGCAGTACCTCCTGTTGAAATTGAATAAGGTTGGGGTTGGTGGCTTTGCTGTATCCGCTCGAAACAATCAATCCTTTTCCGTGCCTGTTACTTTTTTTAAACAGCCTATAATTGTAGCCGCTTCCAAGTACTTCGTAAGCCTGTACCGTGGCGATATCATCAAATGGGATAGAACCTACAGGTAAAAAACCAATCTTTTTGTACAGTTTTCGGCTATTGCCATCAAAAACAACCTTGGTTTCGGCAATAAAAATGAGCAGCAACGGAACCAATAACATGAAACCATAAAAGCCTAAACTCAGCCCTGCCGAATTGCCCTGAAGGGATCGTGACAGGAAGAAGCCGAAAGCCGCAATGAGCACGAAAAAAATGAGGCCAATTATCCGTAAATTCCTTTTGGGATAGATGGTTAACGTACCCGGTTCAATAATCCATTTCGTTTTTGCCATAAAAATTAATCTTCGTCTGAGCCTGGCAAACTGCCATTGCCGTGGTAAGCGCCTTTACGGATAACCGGCATATCAAAATGCTTGTATAAGTCATCAAGGTGCATTAAACTACCGTTGGTAAGGTTGCCTAAAAATATAATGATAATGTTTTTGTTTAAATCCCTAACATAAATGTGGCGGAAACCATGCCACCAGCCAGTATGGTATACCACCTTGTCCATTTTTTCACCATCGAACATTCTCCAGCCATAGCCATAGTTAAAATGTCCATTTATAGGCTTGTTGTGACCAGTATAGGCAGAATCGAGACTCTTTTGGCTTAGAAGTCTTCCGTTTTTCAAATATTTATCAAATAAAACCAAATCGTGTACCGTACTATAAATACCCTTATCCCCAACTGGTCCATCTAAAAAATTCTGTGCTACCGAGTATCTAAAACTATTACGGTCGTGACCAACTACATCAACCGGAATTTTCTCATATTCGGTTGTACTATATACGTGTGTGTGCTTTAATCCAGCTGGTTTAAAAACATGTTCCATCATGTACTGCGAATAACGCTGTCCGGTTACTTTTTCTATAATAGCACCCAAAACCATAAAGTTCGAGTTGTTATAATGGAACCGGTTATCGGGTTTGGTATAAGGATTAGGTTTGCGTTCGGCAATTACATCCATTACCTCCTGGTTGGTAACGCCTTTTTTCATGTTGCGTTTTTCCTTACGCCAGATATCGTCGATAAAATAAACATAATTCATCATACCGCTTCGGTGAGAGAGCAAAAGCTTCACGGTAATGCCCTCATATGGAAAATTAGGGTAGAACTTTTTTACGTTATCGTTAAGCGAAAGTTTTCCTGCTTCTACCAATTGCATAATTGCGGTACCGGTAAACGTTTTAGTAATCGAAGCCAGCTCAAATTCTGAGTTGATGGTCAAACTATCGCGGTGCAGATAGTCGGCCCAGCCAACTGCTTTTTCATACAGGATTTTTCCATCCTTCGCCACAAGCATATTTCCGTTGAAGTTATATTTTTTATGAAGGTTATCAACAAAATCAGCTATCCATTTATCGCCCTTTTGCGGATTATAAACCAATAAAAGGCTATCGGCTTTATCATCTTCTTTGGTGCGTATTTTTTTTTCAGCGGCCTTTTTCTCTTCAGCTTTTTTGCCTGAACAGGCGGTTAACAAAGTTGCTGAGAGGGCTAATGCTGAACATATGTATCTAAAATTCATTTATATTAAGGATAGTGTATTTAAAACCCGAAAATTAAAGAATTTTAGACGGTTAAAACGAAAGAGTTTTACACATTTTCGCAATTTTGGTTGTACCAGCACTCGAATAAATGTCCTTTGCTGCCATAAACGGGGTCGCTATCTGGATTTTTCACTTTTGCAATGTCTTCATCTGCTTCAGGCCGCTCATCTGGCCTGCCATATTTCATATTATATTCGGCGCCATTTGGGTAAGCACCTACTACGGTAAAGTCGTCGCTTGCGTTGAGCTTTTTATGTGCAACGCCTGCTGGAATGATGATTACATCACCTTTATCGAGCTCGATACACACGCCATGATCTCCACCAAACTGCACATCGGCCTTGCCACAAAAAACGCCCATCACTTCATGCGTATTGCTATGATAATGGTGATAATCGAAAATACCGTCAACCCAGGCATTGGTATAGCCATTTTGAGCAAAAACCCGTTTAATTACCTCTTCTGTATCATCAGGATGAAGCCTAAATGTACCTTTATAAATCATCAGGGGCAAGGTTGGATTGTTAGGGAAATTGCCGTTTTCTTCTATTTTATGCGCAACTAAGTAAGGTTCTTGTATTAATTTCTCTTTGTCCATGATCAGGGTGTTTTATTAATTAACAAAGTAATCGCGAAAGGGTTTAGAATTATTGCAGGTCATTTTTTCTCCCGCAGATTAAGGTGATAAACGCAGATATAAATGGCATACTTCATCTCATAATCAGTTTTTTAACCCGCCAGCCTTTATAGGAATAAGAATAAAACACTATATTTATTTATCATCCCAATTAAAGTGTACTTAATTATTTTTTATATGGATAAGAATGACATTTCGTATCAAATTAGAGGGGCAATTTTACAGTTTATAATGCATTAGGTCCAGGGCTGTTATCGGCTTATGAAACAGTTTTAGCCCATGTTTTAACTAAAAACGGCCTGGATGTTAAACAGCAGGTACATTTACCAATCTTTTTTGAAAACATAGAACTTGATGCTGGTTATCGATTAGATTTATTAATAAATGATTTAGTAATTATCGAGATCAAATCAGTAGAAACAGTTGCTCCGGTACACCATAAACAAGTACTCACTTATTTAAAGCTTTCGGGCCTAAAACTTGGGCTTCTCGTTAATTTTAATTCAGCAGATGTATCACAATCAATTTGGAGAAAAATTAATGGCCTGTAACGGTGCCTTAATTTGGTTATGGGTAAAAAAGGGTGTAAAAGTTCCGTTTTAATCTGCGTAATTAGCGATATCTGCGGGAACCGACATAGATATTTTTTCCGCTGATTAAAGTGTTTTGCAGTTTCAAATATCTATTAGGTTTGGCGCCAGTGCCAAACCCAATAGATTAATTTTTATTTTTGGCTCTCTGCCCATGCATCCATTTTAGATTCGAAAACCGATAAAGGAAACGACCCATCTTTTAAAACTGCGGTATGAAAGGCAGCCAGTTTAAATTTCGGACCCAGTTCTTTTTCATATTTGGTTCTCAGTTCCCTTATTTTCATTGCGCCGGTTTTATAACCCAGGGCTTGTGCCGGTATGCCCATGTAACGTTCAATTTCTGCAATTGCACCATCGGTACTGATCGCCTCATTGTCTGTCATGTATTTGATGGCCTGTTCGCGGCTCATGTTTTTGGTATGGATCGCCACATCAACCACCAGCCGGATTGCGCGGTGCATTTCGTCGCCCAGCGCGCCCATGTGCTGATAAGGATCTTGGTACAGGCCCAGCTCTTTACCCAACGATTCGCAGTACAGTGCCCAGCCTTCTACATAGGCATTATGACCGCCAAAGCGGCGGAAGTTAGGAAGCGATTTATTTTCCTGTGTTAAGGAAATCTGATAGTGGTGGCCTGGAATTGCCTCATGCAGAAAAAGAGATTCCATTCCAGAAGTGATATTAAATGTTTTGGCATCTAAAATAGGTACATAAAAAATCCCAGGGCGCGATCCGTCTGCCGAACCCTGATTGTACTCAGCACTGGCCGATGCGGCCCTGAATGCTTCTGTTTGGCGGATTTCGAACGGTGTTTTAGGCTCAACCTCGAACATTTTTTTCAGGTTTGGTTTCATGCGCTGGTGGATATCCTCAAAAGCGGCAAGCACCTCCTTTGGCGTTTTATAGGGCATAAATTTTTTATCCGTTTTCATGTATTCAAAGAATGCCTTTAAATCACCTTTAAAGCCCACTAGATTTTTAATGCTGTCCATCTGGCCTTTGATCCGTGCAACTTCTTTTAAACCTGTCTGGTAAATTTCTTCAGGAGTTTTATTGGTGGTGGTTTGCTGTTTTACCAGATAAGTATACCATTCTAAACCGCCCGGCATGGCCGAATAACCTGAAGTAGTTCTGGCCTTTGGTAAATATTCGTGCTGAAGATAATCGCCAAGTTTTTTATAAGTCGGAATAATAACCTTGGTAATCGAGTTGCGGTAGGCTTCAGTTAGTTTTTGTTTTTCGGCAGGCGAGAAGCTGGCTGGCAATAAATTAATCGGCCCATAGAATAAACTTTTCTCTGGGCCCGTTACCACCATACTCTGCATTTGTGGAATCATTTTGATTACCAAAGCTTTTGGCAATACGATACCAACGGCTGCACCTTTCTTGAAATTCCCAATGGCCGTATCTGCCCATACCGAAAAGGCATCAACCCTTTTTAACCAGTCTTCGTAATTTTTAACTGTTTTAAAAGGCTGTGCACCTGTACCCGAGCCCAACTGACCGATTGTTAGCGGTAAAGCAAACATCTGGTTGAAGGGAAGATATTCCTGATGGAACTTTAAACCTTCCAAATTTATATCTAACTGATCTTTTAAATAATCGTAAGATAATCTATCGTTCGCATCCAGGTTTTCTCTATCGTATTTGCCGAGACTATCCAAATAACGCTGGTTGAAACTTTTATATGCTTTAATATAAGCTAGCGAACCATCGTTCGGTAAAAGGTCGTTATAACGCTCGTCGCCGATGTAGGTAGCCCCAATAGGATTGAGCTTTAAACCATCCTGATAATACGTTTCGCACATGCTGGCAAACTGTTTATTGGCTGCTATGCCTTCAGATTTCGTTCCCTGTTTACAAGCCGATAGGGTAGCAATGCAAGCAGCAAAAAGAATAGTTTTCTTCATATGATTTTGGGTTAGTGGTTAATCAAAAATAGCAAAATTAAACGCCATTGTATAAAAGCAGCGCAACGCAAAAAAGCCACCCTAATGGGATGGCTTTAAATATGTTATTCAGTTCGGAAACTGAAAACTGTTAGTTTTAAACTGCTAACTGACTAAGCTAATAACCTGATTGGTTCTTCTAATAAACCTTTTAGGGTTTGTAAGAATTGTGCCCCTGTTGCACCATCAACCACGCGGTGATCGCAGCCTAAAGTCAATTTCATTACATTGCCAGGAACAACAGCACCGTTTTTAACCACCGGAACCTGTTGAATGGCACCTACTGATAAAATTGCACCGTCAGGAGAGTTGATAATTGAAGTAAACTCATCAATACCGAACATACCTAAGTTAGAAACTGTGAAAGTAGAACCTTCCCAGTCTGCAGGCTGTAATTTTTTAGCTTTTGCTTTACCACCAAAGTCTTTTACTTCTGCAGAAATATGTGATAAAGATTTGCCATCAGCAAAACGCACTACAGGCACCAATAAGCCATCTTCAACAGCCATAGCCACACCAATGTTGGTATGCTCGTTGAAACGGATTTTATCGCCACCCCATGATGAATTAACAGCCGGATGTTTTTTCAATGCAACAGCAACCGCTTTAATTACGATATCGTTAAAAGAAACTTTAACAGGAGCAACTGCATTAATTGCTGTACGTGCAGCCATTGCGTTGTCCATATCGATGCTTACAGTTAAGTAAAAATGTGGGGCTGTAAATAAACTTTCGGCCAAACGTTTTGCAATTACTTTGCGCATCTGCGAAACTGGCTGTTCTGTATATTTAACTTCGCCGACAAAAGTCGGGATAACAGGAGCCGCAGCTGAAGCAGCTTTCTCTGCCGGAGCTGATTCGGCTTTAGCCGGAGCAGCAGCTGGTTTAAAGTTTTCGATATCTTTTTTAATGATACGGCCACCTTCTGCACTGCCTGCCACCTGTGCCAGATCGATTCCTTTATCTTTAGCAATTTTCTTAGCTAACGGAGAAGCTTTAACACGGCTATCTGATGATGTACTTTCTGCTACTGGAGCACTAGTAGTTGCATCAGCAGTAGCTTTCGGTGCTTCTTCTTTCGGCGCATCTGCTTTTGCAGCTGCCGGAGCAGAACCACCTGCTAAAATTCCACTAACATCTGTTCCTTCCGGACCAACAATAGCAATAATACCGTTTACTTTAGCTGCCGATCCTTTTTCTACACCAATATGTAATAAAGTACCAGTTGCATAACCCATAACTTCCATAGTTGCCTTATCGGTTTCTACATCAGCTAAAACATCATCATCTTTAACTTTATCGCCAACTTTTTTATGCCATTCGGCAATAACGCCTTCAGTCATGGTATCGCTCAACAAAGGCATACGGATAACCGTAACACCTTTTGCTGCTAATTCTTCTTCGCTTAAACCACCACCTTGAGCAGGAGCAGCTTCTTCTTTTTTCTCTTCAGCTTTTGGAGCATCATCTTTGCTTTCAGACTTCGGACTTCCAGACTCCTGACTTCCCGACTGTTCAGCTTCTAATGCTGCTTTATAATCTTCGCCTTCTTTACCGATAACGGCCATGATGGCATCAACAGGAACTGCAGTACCTTCTTCTACACCTACGTATAAAAGAACACCATCCCAATAAGATTCCATGTCCATTGTTGCTTTATCAGTTTCTACTTCTGCTAAAACATCGCCGCTTTTCACTTTATCGCCCACTTTTTTATGCCACTTTGCCAAAACCCCTTCGGTCATGGTGTCGCTCATTTTGGGCATTTTAATTACATCAGCCATTATATCTAATTAATTGAAATCTTATTAATATTAGTCCATTACGTAAGGGTAGTCCTGTTGCATATATACATCTTTGTATAATTCAGATGCATCAGGCCAAGGAGATTCTTCAGCAAATTTTACTGCTTGATCTACCGTAGCTTTTACTTTAGCTTCTACTTCTTCAATCCAAGCTTGATCTGCATACTTTTCTTTAAGAATAGTTTCTCTTGCATGTTCAACAGGATCTTTTGCTTTATAATCTTCTAATTCTTCTTTGGTACGGTATTTTGCCGGATCTGACATTGAGTGACCACGGTAACGGTAAGTTCTCATTTCTAAGAAAGTAGGTCCTTCACCTTTACGTGCACGTTGGATCGCTTCGTCCATCGCATTATGAACAGCAACAGGGTCCATACCATCAACTGGTGCACAAGGCATATCAAAACCTAAACCTATTTTATAGATATCGGTCATGTTTGTAGTACGTTGTACCGATGTACCCATAGCATAACCATTGTTTTCGCAAACAAAAATTACAGGCAATTTCCAAAGCATGGCCATGTTAAAAGTTTCGTTTAATGCACCTTGGCGCACCGCACCATCGCCCATATAACAAATGTTAACATTATCGGTTCCTTTATATTTTTCGGCAAAAGCAACACCAGCACCTAAAGGAATCTGACCACCAACAATTGCATGGCCACCATAGAAGTTATGTTCTTTACTAAACATGTGCATAGAACCACCTTTACCTTTAGAGCAACCTGTAGCTTTACCGTACATCTCAGCCATAATACTATCAGCACTAACTCCTAAAGCTAAGGCATGGGCATGATCACGATAGGTTGTAATCATCGAATCGCCTTTTTGCATTGCAGATATAGCACCTGCAACTACAGCTTCTTGTCCAATGTATAAATGACAAAAGCCACGTATTTTTTGTTGTCCGTATAACTGGCCAGTTTTTTCTTCGAACTTGCGCATAAGCA
>Ga0308165_1000511_pt1 | contig 71331 bp, 68 predicted proteins | sample PhyWR2_FD_201032 | JGI IMG/M metagenome (GOLD analysis project Ga0308165, IMG submission 201032) | Phyllosphere microbial communities from UC Gill Tract Community Farm, Albany, California, United States - DLSLW.R2 | ecosystem: Host-associated > Plants > Phyllosphere > Unclassified | place: USA... | reverse complement strand
CTCATTGCGCCGTTACCGACCGACTGGTGCAGACCTGCAACCGATGGGCCGTGTCAGACGCGAGCGCAGCAATCGACGTTATTGGTACCAATAACGGCGCGCGCGAATTTTTGCATCACATAGTTGGTTTCGTTACCCGTCCCGCGTGATGAGCCGGTGGTTTGGATCGCATCCGGGCCATACTTCGCTTTGATGTCGCTCAGGCGGCTGGCGACGTAATCCAACGCTTCATCCCAGGAGACAGACTCCAGCTTGCCACCGCGCGTGCGGCGGATCATCGGGGTTTTCAGACGGGGGGTCAGGATCTGGGTATCGTTAATAAAATCCCAGCCATAGTAGCCTTTCAGGCACAGCGTGCCCTGATTGGTCTTACCCTGTGCAGCCTCCGCCCGGACGATTTTGCCGTTATCGACCACCAGGTTTATCTTGCAACCCGAGGCACAATAGGGGCAAACCGTGACGACTTTTTTCATCGGTCTCGCTCCAGTTAATCAGTTCTTTCGCACCCATTATGCAGCTTCTATGCCATGTTTTTATTGTGGGTATGCCCTGACTTTACGGGCGATATGCACCAATTACCCTGACGAGAAACAGGCAATCGTCAAAATTGACGTGTCGAAGGGGCGATGGATGTGACATGGGTTGAAATTCCGTCACGCGGTCATGGATTTGGCTGGAGCCGTTTGCAGAATAGGTCAGACTTAACATAATCCCCTGACGGAAGCATGCGATGAAACCGGCGATTCTGGTTGTTGATGACGATATGGCGGTCTGCGAACTGCTGCAGGATGTGCTCAATGAGCACGTTTTTGCCGTGCATGTCTGTCATAACGGGCTGGATGCGCTGGCGATAGCGCAGCGTGAACCCGCGATTGCGCTGGTGTTACTCGATATGATGCTGCCCGATATCAACGGCCTGATGGTGTTGCAGCAGTTGCAAAAATTACGGCCCGAGCTGCCTGTGGTGATGCTGACGGGCATGGGCGGCGAGTCCGATGTGGTGGTAGGGCTGGAGATGGGCGCGGATGATTACATCGGCAAGCCGTTCAACCCGCGCGTGGTGGTGGCTCGGGTCAAAGCCGTGCTGCGGCGTACCGGCGTGCTGGCGGCGGAACCGACCACGCCGCGCGTTGCCGGGATCGGCTTCAACGGCTGGACGCTCGATACCACGCGCTGCGAGCTGAGCGATCCCCAGCGCATCACGGTGCCCTTAACGCAGGGTGAATACGGCCTGCTGCTGGCGCTGGCGCAAAACGCCCGTCGGGTGTTAAGCCGCGAACAGCTTCTGGAGCTGACCCACAGCGAAAGCGCCGAAGTATTTGACCGCACCATCGATGTGTTAATCATGCGCCTGCGGCGTAAAATCGAGATCAATCCGCATCAGCCGCTGCTGATAAAAACCATTCGCGGGCTGGGCTACGTCTTTGCTGCGGATGTTTCTCACCACGATAAAGCCGCCTAAGCGTTGTCGTGAATCAGCGTCCTGAGCTCTTCCAGCGTTTTTGCGCCGTCAATCGCATTCGCGGCCAGCAGGCTGACTCGCGCGCAGGCATGCGCCAGCTGAATACTGTCCGTCAACGTCCACGCCTCGTGGCAGCCATATAAAAACCCTGCGCAAAACGCATCGCCCGCGCCAACGCTGCCGATAATTTCTTCCGGTTCGAGCTGTTGCGACGCAATCCACTGGCCCGGTTCACCCGGCGCTTCGCCCCATGCGCCTTCCGGGCAATGAATCACCACGCGCTGTTTAACGCCAGCGGCGAGCAGCTGTGACGCCGCCAGCGCGATGTGGTCAATATCCGGGGCGTCATCCCCGTTACGCATATCCAGCCCGCTAAATTCCCCGGCTTCCAGCTCGTTGATCACCAGATAATCCACATAGCGCAGGGCAGGGAGCACCAGCGGCTGATAGCGCGGATCGCCTTTGCGCGACACCAAATCGAGCGACGTTTCATACCCTTGCTCGCGCATTTGCGCCAGCAGGCGCGCGCTGCGGGTGCCAAATTCGTCGTCCGGCATATCCAGGCTGTCGAGCAGCAGCAAATACCCCAGATGGAAAATCTTCATTGACGCATCGAGTCGGTCAAAGGCGGGGAGATCGAGCAGGCGATTGGCGGCAGGCGAATGAAAAAAGGTGCGCTGCCCGCTGGGATCGGTCATCACCTGCGACATCGACGTGGGGGCAAACGTGGTGCGCTGCACCCGCTGGCGATTGACGTGGTACTGGTCGAGCATCGCCATAATGTAATCGCCATCGCTGTCTTCTCCGATAAGACCGACAGCCTGCAACGGCAAACCCACGTGCATTTTCGCCAGCGTCAGCAAGACGTTAAGCGGCGCACCGCCGGTCGCCCGTTCGCTGTGAATAATCTCCGCCAGCCAGCCACGCTCCGGCCACTGGACTATCTGATGCACATGATCGACCAGCATATTGCCCGCGGCGATAATCCCTTTGCGTTCCATTACGCCTGCCCCGCGCTACCAAAAATGCGCATTTGTTCAGAAACGGTGTCGGTAATCGCCTCTTCAATGCCTAACAGCAGCTCGGCGAACTCATCATAAATCGGCTGGCGATGCGTGATGCGCTGCTCAACCGACGCCAGCGCGACCTGCGACATCCCGGTGTAGAAATTGATTTTGTGAATACCCAGTTCAATGGCGCGGCGGAAATCGGCATCGCTGATCCCGGAGCCGCCGTGCAGCACCAGCGGCAGGCCGGTTTGCTGGCGGATGGCGTCCAGACGCGGGAAGTCGAGCTTCGGCTCGCCTTTGTATTTACCGTGCGCATTGCCGATAGCCACGGCCAGCGCGTCGATGCCCGTCTGATCGACAAACTCACGCGCCAACTGCGGGTCGGTGAAAAAGGCCTCGTCGGCATGGCCGTACAGCGCACCGCCTTCGTCACCGCCCACCGCGCCCAGCTCGGCTTCTACTGACACACCGACCGCGTGGCACATTTTCACCACTTCGCGGGTCTGGCGGATATTCTCTTCATAGCTCAGCGTTGAGCCATCAAACATTACGGAGCTGAATCCTAAGCGCAGCGCCCGCACCACCGCCTCAAAATGCAGGCCGTGATCGAGATTCAGCACCACGGGAATATCATGGCGCGCGGCTTCAAACTTCACCGCTTCGACTAATGAATCAAGGGACAAATACTTAAAATGCACTTCGGCAATGTTAATGATAAACGGCGAGCGCTCCTGCTTTGCCGCGGCGAACAGCGCACGCAGAAAGTGGGAGTCGAGAACGTTAAACGCCCCGAGCGCATAGTGGTGTTCACGGGCGTGTTCCAGCCCGGCGGCGAGAGAAATTAGCGGCATTATTCACTCCTTATAGACGAAACAGGCTGTACTCATTGCACAGCACCAGCACGGCCGGCTCGTCTTCTTCGATGTTGTTGTAACGCGAGACGGGCTGCAAAAAGTGGTTGTCGTGCTCATCGTCATTGACCGATGAAACCTCGCCCACCAGCACATCGCCAAAACCTCGCTCCCCCCAAAAACTGTGATACAGCCCTGGTGTCAGACAGATGCTTTCCCCTGGTGAAAGGCGCAACCGACTGCCCGCTGCATGCGTCTGAAAGCAACCGTCGACGCTGACCGTGACGTCGGTTTCTTCCGTTTCTTCATGCGTGCCGGCATTCCAAAGTTCGATAATCAGGTTCCCACCCCCGCGATTAATGATGTCCTCGCGCTTGCGCCAGTGAAAATGCATGGGCGTGACCTGGCCGTCGCGAACGTGCATGATTTTTTCGGCGTAGCATTTTTCATAGGGCGTGCCGTTGGGTGAACCGTTTCGCAGCGCAAAAAGCGTTAGTCCAAGCTCGGCGAACAGGTTCCCGCCGAATGCCGTCACGTCCCAGCCGAGTTTAAGGTCAAAGACTTCGCGCCAGGCATGGTGGTCAAGCTGCTGCCACTGGGTCGGCGGAAAGCTGGCGAACGGCGGCAAATGCACATCATGCTTCGAGAAAAACTGCCGCGTGTGTCCCAGGATTTCATTAATGTCGGAGCGTTTCATGGGAACTCCTTAGGTAATGTGCAAAATGTACCCCTCACCCCTAACCCTCTCCCCAGAGGGGAGAGGGGATCGCACGGAGCCGTCTTTTCACCCTCTCCCCTATGGGGAGAGGGCAGGGGTGAGGGGTCAGCATCAAACCGCACCAGGCTTATTTCACCGTCCAGCCTTTATAGTTCGCGACGCTCTTCTTATCGATCATCGTGACCGGGATCAGCACCGGCTCTTTCGGCGCGGCTTTGCCCTGCAAAATGTCGTAGCCAATCTCAACCGCTTTGGCTGCCATCACCTGCGGGTCCTGCGCTGGCGTCGCGACAAACAGCGAATTCTCACGCTTCAGCGCCTCTTCACCATCCGGTGAACCATCCACGCCGACGATAAAGAATTCATTACGTTGCGCCTGTTTTGCCGCCAGATCGGCACCGATCGCCGTAGGATCGTTAATCGCGAACACGCCGTCGATCTTCGGATTAGCGGCCAGCAGCGCGGTCATGATTTCCAGACCGCCTTCACGACTGCCTTTTGCATTCTGGTTATACGACAGCACTTTGATCCCCGGATGGCGCTTAAATTCGGTCTGGCAACCTTCGACACGGTTTTGCACCGCTGACACCGGCGGTCCGTTAATGATCACCACATCGCCTTTGCCTTTCAGGCGATCGGTGATGTATTTACAGGCCATCTCACCCGCCTGGGTGTTATCGGATGTGATCGTCGCATCGGCTCCTTCAGCCGCCACGTCAACCGCCACCACCACGATCCCGGCTTCTTTCGCGCGTTTCACCGCCGGGCCGATCCCTTTGGAATCCGCGGCGTTCAGGATGATCATGTCCACTTTTGCGGCGATAAAGTTGTCAATCTGCGCCACCTGCTGGCCCAAATCGTAACCGCTGGACACCAGCGTTACTTTGACGTTATCACCCGCCAGTTTGCGCGCTTCCAGCTCCGCGCCTTTGGTTATCTGCACGAAGAACGGGTTGGCCAAATCGCCCACCGTCACGCCGATGGATTTCAGATCTTTTGCCTGCGCAAACGGCGCGGAGGCCAGCAGTGCGCCAGCACAGAGCGCGGTAACTAATGGCTTCAAACGCATAGGGTAGTCCTCAAGGTAAGATGTTGTTGTTATGCACTTTGATGATGTCGGGTACGGTATTTGTCGATCAGAACCGCAATGATGATCACCGCCCCTTTGATCACCAGTTGCCAGAAGTACGAAACGCCCATCAGCGTCATGCCGTTATTCAGCGTGGCGATAATCAGCGCGCCCACCAGCGTGCCGGTGATCGTACCGATCCCGCCGACAAAACTGGTGCCGCCGAGGATCACCGCAGCGATGGCGTCCAGCTCGTATCCCATGCCTAAATTGCCGTTAGCGCTGTAGAGGCGCGAGGCGCTCATCACGCCGCCCAGACCGGACAGCAGGCCGCTCATGCCGTAGACAAACAGCAGCACCAGCCACACTTTGATGCCGGTCAGACGCGCCGCCTGCATGTTCCCGCCAACCGCATAGATATGAACGCCAAGCGTGGTGCGGCGCAGAATGAACCAGCACACGGCAATCACCGCCAGGGCGATCACCACGAGCCACGGAATCGGGCCAAGATAGTTATTGCCGATCCATTCAAAACTGATATTCGAGTTAATTACCGTGGTGCCGTCGGCCAGCAGATATGCCGCGCCGCGCAGCGCCGTATAGGTGCCGAGCGTGACGATAAACGGCGGCAATCCGGCAAACGCCACCAGCGCACCGTTGAACAGCCCTAACACCATCCCGAGCATTAACGCGGCCGGAATCGAGAGCATCGCGAACTCAGGGATCAGCGACACCACCATCGCCGCCACCGCCGTGGTGCCCAAAATCGACCCCACCGACAGGTCGATCCCGCCGGTCAAAATGATGAAGGTCATGCCCGCCGCCAGCACGATGTTGATCGACGCCTGACGGGTAATATTCAGCAGGTTACTTTCGGTGAAGAAGTTGGGGGCGATAAAGCCAAATACCGCCACGATCAGAATCAAAATGGGCAAAATCCCGACCGTTTGCATCAGATCGCTCATCAGCATTTTTTTGGCGGAGGCGGATTTCGCCACCTGTTGCGGAGTAGGAGTCTGTGTCATGGTTGCACCGCCTGATGATGAGAGTCGTTCACGCCGGTTGCCAGCGTCATGATATTTTCCTGGGTAATGCTTTCGCCGTGCAGTTCGCCGGCAATACTGCCTTCGCGCATTACATATACGCGGTCGCTCATTCCGACCACTTCCGGCAGCTCGCTGGAGATCATCAAAATCGCCACCCCTTTGCGCGCCATCTGGTTCATGATGCGGTAAATCTCGCTTTTGGCACCGACGTCCACGCCGCGCGTCGGCTCATCCAGAATCAAAATGCGCGGGCCAATCGCCACCCAGCGGGAGATCAGCAGCTTTTGCTGATTGCCGCCCGATAACCCGCCCGCGCGCACCTGCGAATGCGGCACGCGGATATTCAGCAGGGCGATGGCGTCATCGGAAATCGACTGCGCTTTTTTTCGGTTCAGCATGCCGAAGGAGGCGTCGCGCTCGAGCGTCGCCATGGTGATGTTTTCCTGCGCCGCCAGTTCCAGGAACAGCCCCTGCTCTTTGCGGTTCTCGGTCAAATAACCAATGCCCTGATCGATGGCGGCGCGCGGGGAGTGGATCACCACCGGTTCGCCATCCACTTCAATCATCCCGCCCGTGGCTTTACGCACGCCAAAAATCAGATGCGCCAGCTCGGAACGCCCGGCCCCGACCAGCCCGGCAAGGCCGACGATTTCGCCGGAACGCACCTGCAGGCTGCACGGCTGGACTTTTTTGCCATCCGTCAGGTGGTGCACATTGAGACGCGGGCCGCCGAGCGGGATATCGCGCTCTTTGTTGAACAGATCGCTGAGCGGACGGCCCACCATCATGCGCACCAGCTCGGAGGCATTCAGTTTGTCGCGCGTCAGGCTGCCGACGTACTGCCCGTCGCGCAGAACGCTCACGCGGTCAGACAGCTCATACACCTCCGCCATGCGATGGCTGATGTAGATAATCGCCATCCCTTCATCGCGCAGGCGCAAAATCAGTTCAAACAGGCGATGGGTTTCGCGCGAGGAGAGGGCGGCGGTCGGTTCATCCATCACCAGCACGCGGCTTTTGCGGTGCAGCGCGCGGGCGATTTCCACCTGCTGTTGCTCCGCGATGGTCAGCTTCATGACCAAATCGGTGGACTTAAAATGCGCGCCAAGCCGGTCTATCACCGTCTGCGCCTGCGCGGCCATCTCTTTACGCTGCACCAATCCGCCGCGCGACAGCTCGCTGCCGAGGAAAATATTTTCCGCAACGGTGAGATTGGGCGCGAGCTGCATCTCCTGATAAATCAGGGTAATGCCCGCCGCCAGCGCGTCTTTAGGGCCTTTGATGGTGTAGGGCTGGCCGTCGATCAGGATCTCGCCGCTGGTGGCGGTATAGGCCCCGGCGAGGATCTTCATCAGCGTGCTTTTACCCGCACCATTTTCGCCCATCAACGCGTGGATCTCGCCGGGCCAGACCGTCAGATCCACACCCTTGAGCGCGTGGAAGTTGCCAAAGGTTTTGGCAATGTTGCGCATCTCTAATACCGGGGTCCTGCTCATGGCGGATCTCCTGTTAAGGTCGATATCAGCAGTGCATCACATCCCGGTAAATGCAAAATGTCAGAAGCCGTTCATATTTGTCATAGTTATGAATAGTTAATGTGGATCACAGTTCAGGGCGGTGATGACCTTTTACCCTCACCCCAGCCCTCTCCCTAAGGGAGAGGGAGAAAACCACACCTTCAGCCCTTTGGGAAAAGCACAAATTACGCCTCACCTTATCGGGAGAGGCCTTGCTCTTCCCCCTCTCCCTGTGGGAGAGGGCCGGGGTGAGGGCATCAAACCACACTGGAGCTAACAAACATGCCATCTCGCCGCCCGCCTTTTTTTGCCAGCGCCCGTGGCCGCCTGCTGATTTTCAATCTGCTGGTGGTGGCGGTGACGTTGATGGTCAGCGGCGTGGCGGTGCTCGGTTTTCGTCATGCCAGCCAGATTCAGGAGCAGGTCCAGCAGCAAACGCTGAACGACATGACCGGCAGCATGAATCTGGCGCGCGACACCGCGAATGTGGCGACGGCGGCGGTGCGCTTGTCGCAGGTGGTGGGGGCGCTGGAATACAAAAGCGAAGCGGATCGGCTCAAGCAAACGCAGATGGCGCTGCGCCGCTCGCTGGAACAGCTCGCCGATGCGCCGCTGGCGCAGCAGGAACCGGCGCTGGTGGCGCGAATCATTCGCCGTAGCAATGAATTACAGCAAAGCGTGACCGGTATGCTGGAGCGCGGACAGCGCCGTCATCTGGAACGCAACGCGCTGCTGAGCTCGCTCTATCAGAGCCAAAGTTTTTTGCGCCATTTGCAGGATATTAACCGTCGCTTGGGTGGCAATGTGCCGGACGCACAGCTGCTTGGCGAGATGGACAGGCTGCTGATGGCTGCGATTGAAACCCCGTCGCCGCGCGCCACGGTTCAGCAACTGAATGCCGTGATGGCCTCTCTACCGCAGGCGGCCACGCAGCCGGTGATTGATTTTGTGCTGCCGGATTTCAACGCCGAGCTACGCAAGCTTGCCCCCCTGTCAAAACAGCTTGAAGAGAGCGATCTGGCCATCAGCTGGTACATGTTTCACATCAAAGCGCTGGTGGCGATTTTAAACAGCGATATCAATCAGTACGTGGCACAGGTGGCGCAGGCGTCAGAATTGCGCACCGCTCAGAGCCATAAAGAGTTACGCTCAATCAGCGTTTTTATCAGCGTCTTTGCGGTGCTGGCGCTGATCATCACCGGTTTTGCATGCTGGTATATCTACCGCAATTTAGGCTCCAACCTGACGGCCATTTCCCGCGCCATGTCGCGGCTGGCGCACGGCGAGCCGGATGTGTCGGTGCCTGCACTACAGCGGCGCGATGAGCTGGGCGAACTGGCGCGCGCGTTCAACGTGTTTGCCCGCAACACCGCTTCGCTTGAACACACCACCCGGCTGCTGAAACAAAAAACCACGCAGATGGAAATCGACAGGCTGGAGCGTCAGGGGCTGGAAGAAGCCCTCCTGCACAGCCAAAAAATGAAAGCCGTCGGCCAGCTCACGGGCGGCCTGGCGCACGATTTTAACAACCTCCTGGCGGTGATTATCGGCAGCCTGGAGCTGGCGAATCCCGACTCGCCGGACGCGCCGCGCATCACCCGTGCGCTCAAAGCCGCCGAGCGCGGTGCGTTGCTCACGCAGCGCCTGCTGGCCTTTTCGCGCAAACAGTCTCTGCATCCGCATGCGGTCGAGATGAAGCCGCTGCTGGAAAATCTCGGCGAGCTGATGTGTCACTCGTTGCCCGCCACTATCACGCTGGATATTGAAGCACAGCACCCGGCGTGGCCCGCGTGGATTGACGTCAGCCAGCTCGAAAACGCGATTATCAATCTGGTGATGAACGCCCGTGATGCAATGGAGGGGCAGAGCGGCGTCATCAGGATCCGCACATGGAATCAGCGTGTTACCCGCAGCGACGGACGCCGACAGGATATGGTGGCGATGGAAGTCATCGACCACGGCAGTGGCATGTCGCAGGAGGTGAAATCACAGGTGTTTGAGCCGTTCTTTACCACCAAACAGACCGGCAGCGGCAGCGGGCTGGGCCTGTCGATGGTCTACGGATTTGTGCGCCAGTCCGGCGGGCGCGTGGAAATCGAAAGTGCGCCGGGGCAGGGCACGACCGTGCGGCTCCAGCTCCCGCGCTCATTGCAGCAGGTGATGATTGAGGACGAAACGCTGGCCGCAAATGAGTCACCGCAAAGCGATCGGCTGGTGCTGGTGCTGGAGGACGAAGCCGACGTGCGCCAGACGCTGTGTGAACAACTGCATCAGCTTGGCTATCTGACGCTGGAAGCCGAAAACGGCGAGCAGGCGCTCAAAATGCTGGGATCTTCTCCCGATATCGAAATATTTATCAGCGACTTAATGCTGCCAGGCGGCATGAGCGGGGCGGAGGTGATTCACCACGTTCGCACGCATTTCCCGCATCTTCCGGTGCTTCTGGTGAGCGGCCAGGATTTGCGGCCAACGCACAATCCACAGCTGCCTGACGTTGAACTATTGCGCAAGCCGTTCACGCGTTCGCAACTGGCGAAGTCGTTGCGCAGAATTGCAAAAATGGAGCGTTAATTTAAGAATTCACCAAGGGGGTCAACGAAACGGGGAGTGCTAACCTGCGCAAAATTTAGCTGATTAGGATATAAAGGGAATTATGCCCGTACTGACGAGAGGGGACTCACAGATGATCGTGATGCCTACAACTTACAGCCCAAAAACAGTCGCCCGCTCATTCCATATTGTTGAAGAACTTGAGCTATCCGGGCGCGTATTGCATGTGATTTATGACAGCCAGACACCTCGGGCTGCCATTATCGACGCTGACATTGAAACGTTTGATGGTGTCCCCCGTCATCGCGTTGTGGCTGCTCTGGATTTACAGCGTAAAAATCATTTAGGCAAAGACATTGTTGCCGTCGAACGCTGTTGGGAGGATGTAAATCTTATCCAGGTTGAAGGCATATGCGTTGATCCTGCCGAGCGTGACAAGGGGTTAGCGACGCGTCTTTATGAAGCGCTAATCCTGAAATGTGGCATTACGCTTGTCAGCGATTTTGAGCAATATGATGGTGGAAAAATGCTTTGGCAAAAAATTGCTCGTGAGTCTGACCAGATCGCTGTATTCGTGTTGGACACTGAACAAAGCGCTTTCTGGCCTTATGATGGAAGTAAGGTAGTTTACGATGGCGGCTGTATTCCTGAGGAAAAAATATGGAGTATTTCTCCCGATCAAAAATGCCATGGGATTGTGTTAGTCGCGGAGAATAAACAGAGAGCCAGTCAATTGATGCAAGCCGCTACCCGTTCACGAATTTGAGATTCCTCCGCTACTCCCGATTTTCGCCGTTGATTAACGTAAAGCCAGCCCACCTGCGAGACTGGCATTATGAAAAAATACGCTTCTGCCCTGTTATTGGGTTTGCTGTCTTTAACCAGCCAACTGGCGCATGCCGACCTGGTTGATGACGCTATCGGCAATATTCAGCAGGCGATCAACGACGCCTACAACCCCAGCAGCAATAGCCGCCGGGATGAGGACGATGATCGCTACGAAGACCGCCGTCGCAACGACAGCCGCCAGTACGACGACCGACATCGCCAGCTTGAAGACCGCCGCCGTCAGTTAGACGACAGGCAGCGTCAGCTCGATCAGGACAGGCGTCAGCTTGAAGACGACGAGCGGCGACTCGAAGACAATGACGGCCGTTAGTCGTTGATGAGAGTGAGTGCGTCGGATGAGCCGCACTCATGTGTAGGTTTTACTCTTTGACTTCAGGTTGCGCGCACTGTGTTGGGATTTGCACGATACCTGGACGCACATATTTTCTCTCCCCGCGGCCAGGAAGATAAGGCACGCACCCGCCCATGATCAGTCCGGCCAGCAGTCCGGGACCCGTTGCCATCCAGAAAATCACCGTATCGAGTGAGCCGAAGTAAATCAGCCCGTAGAGGGTTGCAATCGCCGAACCCATCACCCCGCAGGCGAGCGTTCTTTTCCAGGCATGTTGATAGATTTGCTGCGGAAGACAGGCCGCAGCGATCCCGGTCAGCAGAGCAGAAACGCCCCCCAGAAACCACGTCCCGGCCATAAAAAACGGGAAACCCAGGACGATTTGCATCAACAGGTGCTCCAGCGTGCGGTGATTGGTGAGTACTTCTCCGGCGATGGTCACGGGCACGCCCAGATGCGGTCCCAGTAAAGCAAACCAGCAAGCGTGATGGAAAATACGGTGTGTTTTGGTCATGAAAGTCCCCTTCAAATCGTTATTTGAAGGGGAGGATAAACAGCGTAAGTGAAGTGACAGTGAAGTGGTGTTAATCCAGCACCAAAACCATTCCGTCGTACCCCGCTTCAAACCCGTCTGGCAGCGGGTTATCCATCAGCCACACGTCAAACTGGTGGCTGATGTGGGTCAAAATCACCTGCGGGCAGCCAATCACCTGATTGATCGCGATAACCGTGTTCAGATCGCAATGATTGCGCGGCGTTTCGTCGTGTGGCGCGTGGCTGCAATCGATAACGATGATTTGCGGTGAGTTGTTGAGCAGAAATTTTACCGTTTTGTCCTGCAGCCCGGCGGTGTCAGACAGCCACGCCACGCGGCTGTGCGCGCTTTCCAGCAGATAGCCAAACGTCAGTTTAGAGTGGTTCAGCGGCAGCGGCGTCACCCGCAATCCCTGGAGTTCGAACATCACAAAGGGTTCAACCGTGCGGCTAAAATCCAGAATGCCGGGATGTTTGAACAGGTCATCGCAGCCGGTTTCATCCGGTGGGCCGTAAACGGGAATGGTTGCACCCACGCCCCAGCGCAGCGGGAACAGCCCCTGGACGTGATCCATATGGTAATGCGTCAGCAAAAACTGCTGAAAACTGCCCGCCGGCCAGTCGTCCATTAGATGCGGAATCCCTGCGTCCAGCAGCGTCACCGCGTCGTTAAATTTGACCGACGCGCTGCACGGTCGGCGGCGATGTGCCTCCTGCAATCGCGCCCGACGACACGCCGCGCAGTCGCAGCCAAAAACCGGCACCAGCTGCGCGCCACCCGTTCCCGTCAGCGTAATCGTCAAGCTCATAGCGCCTCCTTACAGAGGTTTGGTGAATCTATAGTGGCTCTGGGTATAACCTTCGCGAATATAAAAACGGTGCGCATCGACGCGCTTCACGCTGGTCGACAGCTCCGTCATCTCCGCGCCCACCTTACGCGCTTCGTCTTCGGCCCAGGCTAACAGCTGGCTGCCAACCTTCAGACCGCGCGCCTGCGGTAGCACGACCAGTTCCTGAATTTCGCCGATCCAGTTAACGTGATGGAGGTGAAATTGCAGATGCAGGCCAATCATGCCGACGACGTGCCCGTCCAGCTCTGCCAGCTGATAGTGCATGTTGCGATCCTGAAGATTGGCGAGAAAGCCCGCCAGAAACGGGTCACGATCGAATTCCGCCTGCTTAAGTTCGCAAATCAGGCCGTTAACGGCCTGAGCATCTTCAGGTGTGGCGGGGCGGAGTTCACAGGCAGGCATGGCGTTTTTCCTTCTGGCGAATAAGCGCGATCAAATTATCGACAGACTGTAGCAAACTTCCGTCGTTATTGAGGAGATGACATTCGGATGGCGTATAGCGCGCGGCGCGCTCCAGCCGTTCGTCAATCTCGCGCGCGGTTTCCCGCCCCCGGTTGTGCAGGCGATGGCGCAGCACGTCGGGCGACACCTGCAAACAGACCGGCAGCAGCGCCTGTTCGTAACGCGCGCGCGCCTGTTGCAAGTGGGCGCGCGAACCGTTCACCAGCACGTCAAATCCCGCGTGCAGCCACAGGTCTATTTCCACGCCGACGCCGTAATAAAAGCCGTTCGCGTGCCAGCTCAGCGCCAGTAAATTTTGCCCCGCGCGGGTAAAAAATTCCTGCTCGCTCAGGGCGATATGGTTTTCGCTGCCCGCATTCGCCGCACGGGTAATGTAACGATGCGCCACTAACAGCCGCGTATGTTCCTGCTGGCGCAGCGCCGTCAGCAGGCTGTCCTTTCCGGAGCCGGACGGCCCCATAAGCCAGATCAGTTTTCCCATCAGAACACCCGTTTTCCCTGACGCCAGACGTGGTCAATATGAACATGCTCACCTTTGCGATGCGCCAGCACCAGGTCGGCTCGTTTGCCTTCGCCGATGACGCCGCGATCGTGCAGGTTCAGCGCGTCCGCCGGATTTTTGGTCACCAGACGAATCGCCTGCGGCAGCGTAAAGCTGTTGCCTGCGTCGTCGGCGACGCGGAAAGCCGCATCCAATAAGCTGGCGGGATAGTAATCAGACGAGAGAATATCCAGCAGCCCGAGCGAGGCGAGCTGGCTGGCGGCAACGTTACCGGAATGCGAGCCGCCGCGCACGATATTGGGCGCGCCCATCAGGACGTTCATGCCGTGCTTGCGTGAGGCTTGTGCCGCTTCGAACGTGGTGGGAAATTCGGCGATCACGCTGCCAAGCTGATGGGATTCCAGCACATGATCGTGCGTGGCGTCGTCGTGGCTGGCGAGGGCGATATTGCGCTCCCGGCACATCGCGGCAATCGACAAACGGTTCGGCTGCGACCACTGCGCGGCCAGCGCCAGCTGTTCCTCTTCGTAGCGCGCCATCTCGTCGTCGCTGAGTGAATATTTGCCCTGATAATATTCACGATACTTTTCAATATTGGCGAACTGGCGCTGACCCGGCGAGTGATCCATCAGCGACACCAGCGACACCGGTTCGCGCCCGACCAGCTTCTCAAACAGCGGCAAGGTGGTGTGATGCGGCAGTTCGCAGCGCAGATGCAGGCGATGCTCGGCGCGATTCAGACCGCGCTTCTGCGTCTCTTCCACCGCGTTAATCATTTTCTCAAGGTTTTCCAGACGGTCGCCGCCGTCGCGCACATCGCCAATCGCCACCGCGTCCAGTACGGTGGTGATCCCGCTGGCGACCATCAGCGCGTCGTGGCTGCTCATCGCCGAATGGGCGGGCCAGTCCACTTTCGGGCGCGGCGTGAAGAATTTGTCCAGGTTATCGGTGTGCAGTTCGATAAGCCCAGGCAACAGCCAGCCGCCTTCACCGTCCATCGCCGCAGGCGTTCGGCTTTGCGTTTCGGCAAAGGCGCGGATTTCGCCGTCCTGCACTTCAATCGATCCCTCGACGACGTCGTTTTCCAGCACCAGCTTGACGTTATTGATAATCATGGCGCGACTCCCATGGCATGCAGACGATCCGCCACGCGATCGCGTACCGTGGCGTCGTGGAAGATCCCGACGATCGCTGCGCCCCGCGTTTTGGCGTGTTCAATCAGTTCGACGACGGCGGCGCTATTTTTAGCATCCAGCGAGGCGGTCGGTTCATCGAGCAGTAATATCGGGTAATCGACGATAAACCCGCGTGCGATATTCACGCGCTGCTGTTCCCCGCCGGAAAACGTTGATGGCGCGAGATGCCACAGGCGTTCCGGTACGTTCAGACGCGTCAGCAAATTCGCGGCCTTTGCGGCGCACGCTTCACGCGGTATACCCAGATCCAGCAGCGGCTGCATCACCACGTCGAGGGCGGAGATCCGCGGGATCACCCGCAGGAACTGACTCACCCAGCCGATCGTCGCCCGACGCACTTCCAGCACTTTACGCGCCGGGGCCTGCACCAGATCCACCCACTCATCACCGTGGCGAATATGAATGTGCCCTTCGTCGGGCAAATAGTTGGCGTACAGCGAGCGTAACAGCGTCGATTTTCCGCTGCCGGAATGACCGTGCAGCACCACGCATTCGCCGCCTTTTACCTCCAGCGAGGCGTTTTGCAGGACCGGCAGGCGCACGCCGTTTTGCTGGTGGAGCACAAACGTTTTACTGACATTTTCTACGCGGATCATGTTGACCTCTTAGTTCTGCAAAACGGACGACACCAGCAGTTGCGTGTAGGGATGATGCGGATCGTCGAGCACGCGGTCGGTTAAACCACTTTCCACCACCTGACCGTTCTTCATCACCAGCAGGCGGTCGGCCAGCAGACGCGCTACGCCCAGATCGTGGGTGACAATCACCACCGCCAGATCCAGTTCCACCACCAGGCCGCGCAGTAAATCCAGCAGCCGCGCCTGGACCGACACGTCCAGCCCACCGGTTGGCTCATCCATAAACACCAGTTTGGGATGCGTCACCAGATTGCGGGCGATTTGCAGGCGCTGCTGCATCCCGCCCGAAAACGTGGTCGGCAGGTCGTCGATGCGCGTCGCGGGGATTTCCACCTCCTCCAGCCACTGCTGGGCGGTGGCGCGAATGTTGCCGTAATGGCGCGCGCCGGTGGCCATCAGCCGCTCACCGATGTTGCCGCCTGCCGATACCTGGCGGCGCAGGCCGTCCATCGGGTGTTGATGCACCACGCCCCATTCGGTACGCAGCAGGCGGCGGCGCTCGGCCTCGCTCATGCCGTACAGGGATTGATCCTGATAGCGAATTTCACCGTTTTGCGGCGTTAAGCGCGCAGAAATGGATTTCAGCAGCGAGGTTTTGCCGGAGCCGGATTCACCGACAATGCCCAGCACTTCGCCCGGCCACAGCTCGAACGACACGTCGCTAAAGCCTTTTCCAGGCGCGTATAAATGGGTCAGATTATTCACCGAAAGCAGCGGTTTCATTGGCCGTTCGCCTCGCTCTGTTGGCGACAGAAATCGGTGTCGGAGCAGACAAACATCCGTTTGCCCGTATCGTCCAGCACCACTTCGTCGAGATAGCTGTGTTTGGAGCCGCAGATAGCGCACGGCTCGTCCCACTCCTGCACCGTGAACGGGTGATCGTCGAAATCCAGGCTTTCGACACGCGTATACGGCGGCACGGCGTAGATGCGCTTTTCGCGTCCCGCACCAAACAGCTGGAGCGCGGGCATCATGTCCATTTTCGGGTTATCGAATTTCGGGATAGGCGACGGGTCCATCACGTAACGCCCATTCACTTTCACCGGATAGGCGTAGGTGGTGGCGATATGACCGAAGCGGGCGATGTCTTCGTAGAGTTTCACCTGCATCACGCCGTACTCTTCCAGGGCGTGCATGGTGCGGGTTTCGGTTTCACGCGGCTCGATAAAGCGCAACGGTTCCGGGATCGGCACCTGGAAAATCAAAATCTGATCTTCGCTCAGCGGCGTTTCGGGGATGCGGTGGCGGGTCTGAATGAGCGTGGCGTCTTCAGTTTTTTCGGTGGTGTTCACGCCCGTTACGCGCTTGAAGAAGTTGCGGATCGACACGGCATTGGTGGTGTCGTCTGCCCCCTGGTCGATGACCTTCAGCACGTCGGTCTTGCCAATCACGCTGGCGGTAAGCTGAATTCCGCCGGTTCCCCAGCCGTACGGCATCGGCATTTCACGGCCACCAAACGGTACCTGATAGCCGGGAATGGCTACCGCTTTTAAGATGGCGCGGCGGATCATGCGCTTGGTTTGCTCGTCAAGATAAGCAAAGTTATACCCGCTGAGGTTAGCCATTTTTGCGCTCCCGTTGCAGACGTTTCAGCAGTTCCAGCTCGGCCTGGAAATCGACGTAGTGAGGCAGTTTGAGGTGCGAAACAAACCCCGCCGCCTCGACGTTATCCGCGTGCGCCAGTACAAACTCTTCGTCCTGCGCCGGGCCAGCAATATTCTCGTCGTAATCCGGAGCCTGTAGCGCCCGATCAACCAGCGCCATCGCCATCGCTTTGCGCTCGCCCATGCCGAACACCAGCCCGTAGCCGCGCGTAAAATGCGGATCTTCCTGCGCTGGTGCGACGAATCCGTTGACCATTTCGCACTCGGTGAGCAGCAGTTCGCCGACGTTCACCGCAAAACCCAGCTCTTCCGGCACGATTTCAATATCTACGTGGCCGCTGCGAATTTCCGCCGCGAACGGGTGGTTGCGCCCGTAGCCGCGCTGCGTGGAATAAGCCATCGCCAGCAGATAACCTTCGTCGCCGCGCATCAATTGTTGCAGGCGCGACGAGCGCGAACACGGATAAACCGGCGGCGTGCGGGTCACGTCATCGGGCGTGGCGCCCGAATCGTCTTCCGCTTTCGCCAGGCCCTGATTTGCCAGCAGGTTAAAAACGTGCGGAGACGGCTCTTGCTCGGCGTCGCGGGTTTGCAGCGCAGGCACTTCGCCGTTTGCCAGCAGGGTGAAATCCAGCAGGCGATGGGTGTAATCGTAGGTCGGGCCCAGCAGCTGGCCGCCGGGAATATCCTTGTAGACCGCCGAAATTCGGCGCTCAAGGCGCATCCCGGCAGTGTTAATCGGCTCACTGACCGCCAGCTTTGCCAGCGTCGTGCGATAGGCGCGGAGCAGGAAAATGGCTTCGACGTTATCGCCGCTGGCCTGTTTTAGCGCCAGCGCCGCCAGCTCGCGGTCGGCAATGCCGCCTTCGGTCATCACGCGATCGACGGCGAGATTAAGCTGCTGTTCTATTTGGGCGACGTCCAGCTCGGGCAGCTGTTCATCGCCGCGTCGTCTGGATTCCTGCAGCGCATGGGCGGCGGCTATTGCCTTCTCGCCCCCTTTGACGGCTACGTACATCAGCACACCTCGACATGCGTGGTTCGCGGGATGGCCAGCAGGCGCTCGCCGCAGGTGAGAATCAAATCGATACCCAGCGGGAACGGGTGCGGACGTTCGGTGAGTTCATGAATGATGCATTCCGGCAGCTGCGGGGCGACCATGCGTTCATCGGCAATCCCGGCGCCGGTCAGGCGCAGCATGCGTCCACCGCTCAGGCTTGAGACCTGCAAAATCAGCGTGGCGCTGGTTTCCGGCGCGACGGCTGAACCTTCGGAAAGCGCGTTCAGCTGCTCATGGCTGATTTTTTCATCCGCCACGGCGAACAACGCCTGCTGCGGCTGATCGACCAGCGGCGCGCTGGTGTGAAAGCGCAGGTTCTGGCTGGCAATGTCGTTTTCGAGGCTAGCCGAAAGCCATACGGGCGTGTCGCTGTCAGCAAGCGTCAGCAGCACGCTGGTGGTCGCGAGATTCAGCGGCTGCCAGCCGTGAGTGAGCTGATGCAGGGAGACAATCACGCCCGGCTCGCTCATGGCTTTGAGCAGACGGCGAAAACTGTGTTGGGCATCCTGCACGGGCAGCGTAAAAGCGGGTTTGAGCGTCATGCGTTGTCTCCACGGACGAGCGTAAAGAAGTCGACCCGGCTGGTGTTCACTTCGGCCTGACGTGCGGCGATACGTGCGGCGCGATCGGCTTCCAGCGGGGCAATTAAGGTTTCCATTAGGGCCTGGAAATGGGGTTGTTCTTGCAGCAACGCGTCGATAACCGCGCACCGCTCGGCGTGATTTTTGTCGCGCCCCAGCAGATAGCTGTAGCCGAGCGTGCCGCTGGCGAGGCGAATCAACGCGCGAGTCAGCGTGGCGTCACCGGCAAAAAAACGCGCGCCGGTGCCGCCCATCCGCGCCTGGATTTGTACCAGACCGATTTCGGGGGCGCGGATCGACTCATAGTCCGCAGTGATATTCAGCCGGTTCATGTGTGCCTGCAGCGCGGCGGGCTGGCTGTGCGCGAGCACGCTCATCCAGCGCTGGCGAGTGGAGGGGGTGAAATGCATTCAGTGCTCCATGGTGAATTCGATCATGTCGGCGCGGGTCAGGCTGACGGAATATTCCGTCGCGTTGATCTCGCCGTCACGATGGTTAAGGGTGCGCACGCAGAGCAGCGGAGCCATGTTGGGGATTTCCAGCACTTTGCTCTCTTTGGCCTGCGCGCGGCGGGCGCTGATCCGCGTCTGGGTGCGCTTGAGCGCGATCCCGGTGGACTCAAACAGAAAATCATGCAGCGAACCGCTGGCGAAATTTTGCAGAATCGGCCACAGGGTGAGGTCGGCGAAGTAGTGGTCTATCTGACAGACCGCCACGCCGTTAACGCGACGCAGCGTGCGCAGATGCACCACGTTGTCTCCCTCCTGAATGCCCAGCGCATCGGCAATATGGCTGGAGGCCGGGCGCAGCACCGAGAGCAGTTTTTCGCTGGTCGGGTGGCTGCCCTGATCGAGTAAATTCTGGCTAAAGCGCGCCTGTGAATTCAGCGGGTAGTCGAACGGGTGCATCAGCACCAGCACGCCGACGCCCTGACGGCGCTGCACCCAGCCGCGTTCGACCAGTTGGTCAATGGCGCGGCGCAGCGTGTGGCGGTTGACTTCGTAACGGTCGGCGAGTTGTTGCTCAGCAGGCAGAAAATCCCCGCAGCGGTAGTGGGTGCGCAGCTCCACTTCGAGCTTCGCGGCAATCTCTTGCCAGCGTGTTGGGTAACTGGTCGGATGTCTGGATAAGTGCATAACAATCAATGCCTCGCAACTTAGATGAAGTGCTTACGCAAACGTTGAGACAGGAAATCCAGCAGGCTGACGGTAATGATGATTAGCACCATCAACGCGCAGGTTTGCTGGAACTGGAAGCCGCGAATCGCTTCCCACAGGGTGACGCCGATTCCGCCCGCGCCGACCATGCCGACCACCGTGGCGGAGCGCACGTTGGATTCAAAACGGTAGAGGGAGTAGGAGATCAGCAGCGGCATGACCTGGGGCAGCACGCCGTAGAGAATTTCTTCGATTTTATTGGCACCCGTGGCGCGGATACCTTCCACCGGGCCGGGTTCAATGGCTTCGACCGCTTCGGAAAGCAGCTTGGAGAGCACGCCGGTGGTGTGGATAAACAGCGCCATGACGCCCGCGAAAGGGCCCAAACCGACGGCGACCACGAACAGCATCGCGAACACCATTTCGTTGATGGCGCGGCAGGCATCCATCAGGCGGCGTACCGGCTGGTAAATCCACCACGGCACGATGTTTTCGGCACTCATCAGGCCAAACGGGATCGAGAGAACCACCGCGAGCGCGGTGCCCCAGACGGCGATTTGCATGGTGATCGCCATTTCGCTGAGGTAATCCTGCCACTGGCTAAAATCGGGCGGGAAGAAGTCGGCGGCGAACGTCGCCATGTTGCTGGAGTCCTGAATGAGCATCAGCGGATTCATTTCCGCGCCCTTCCAGGAGACGACCAGCACGGCCAGCAAAATGGCCCAGCCGATCAGCGAAAACCAGCTGCGCTTTGGGGGGGGGACGGTGATGGTTTGCATGTTTAGCTCCGGTATTTTTTTCTCTCTCCCTTTTGGGGAGAGCCGGGGTGAGGGCATTAGTGTGTGCATTTCCCCCTCACCCTAACCCTCTCCCTCAAGGGAGAGGGAACGGTCTGGTGCGACTTTTTTCCCCTCTCCCCTATGGGGAGAGGGCAGGGTGAGGGGAAAGGTTATTGCACCACTTTGTTCACGCTGGTCATCGCGCTCAGGGCGGCGGTCAGACGGTCGAGATCTTCCAGTTGCGCCTGAATTTCAGACACTTTGCTGGTCTTCTCTTCGGCCTTCAGGCCTTTATTGTCCTTCACGCCCTGCATTTGCTTGAACAGCGCTAACTGGCGAATCGGCACCAGCTGCAGGTCGCTGGAGGCGCGGAACGGTGCCCAGCCCAGACGTTCCAGCACGGTTTTCTCTTCAGGCGTTTTGCCGTAATTCATAAAGAAGTCGTACACCTTGTCCTTGGTGCTCTCGGAGAGGTTTTTACGCCACACGATCGGGTCGCCAGGGATCAGCGGTGATTTCCAGATAACCTTCAGCTGTTTCAGTTTTTCTGGCGCGGAGGTTTTCAGCTTGTCGAGGTTTTCGGTGTTGTTGGTGGCAACGTCGACCTGTTTATTGGCGACAGCCAGCGCGTTGGTTTCATGCCCGGCATTGACGGTGCGTTTGAATTCGCTGGTGGAGACGTTGTTTTTGGCGAAGACATAATAGCCAGGGACGAGGAAACCGGACGTTGAGTTCGGATCGCCGTTACCAAACGTCAGCTCTTTGCGTTTGGCGAGCATGTCGTTAAGGTTATTGATTGGGCTGTCTTTGTTGACGATCAGCACGCTCCAGTAACCCGGAGAACCGTCAGCCGCGACGGTCTGAGCGAAGACTTGACCGTTAGCGCGATCCACCGCTTCCATTGCGGAAAGGTTGCCGTACCAGGCGATATCCACTTTGTTAAAGCGCATGCCCTGGATAATGCCCGCGTAATCCGGCGCGAAGAACGCATTCACTTTGATCCCCAGTTTGGTTTCCATATCTTTCAGGAACGGTTCCCATTGAGGCTTCAGGTTTTGCTGTGATTCGGTCGAAATAATGCCAAAGTTCAGCGCTTTTTCCTGTTCTTCGGCGTACGCCGGGCTTAGCAGGGTGCTGATACTGAACATGCTGGTAAAGGCCAGCGCGGCAACGGCTTTGTAGCTCATCGATCATCCTCATTTGGCATTGTTCCAGGCTATTTCATTGGTCAGCCTGGTCTTTTGTGTGCGTTAAGCAGCCTGCGCGTTCTCTTCGACGCGATTAATGCTGCGATAGAGATGGTCAAAACGGTCGTTATCAAAGGCCTGGCTTGAGCCGTCGTAAAACACATGTCCCTGACGCAGCGCGACGATGCGCTCGCAGTAGCGCAGGGCGTAATCCACCTGATGCAGCGTCACCACTACGGTGATGCCGTCGTTCTGGTTAATGTCGCGCAGGGTTTCCATCACGATGCGGGCAGATTCCGGATCGAGAGAGGCAATCGGTTCATCGGCCAGAATCACTTTGGCTTTTTGCATCAACGCCCGGGCAATGGCCACGCGCTGCTGCTGTCCACCGGACAGGGTGGAGACGCGCTGGTGGGCGAAATGCGCCATCCCGACGCGAGTCAGCGCCTGTAGCGCCTGCTGTTTTTGAGCTGGTGAGAACCAGCGCAGACAGGTGCGCCAGAAAGGGGTGCTGCCGAGCGCGCCGATCAGCACGTTTTCCAGCACCGTCAGGCGGTTCACCAGGTTGAACTGCTGAAAGATGTAGCCGGTTTGCGCGCGGCTTTTACGAATGTCGCCCGCCAGACGGCCCGCGCGCTGCACGGTATTACCCAGCAGCTCGACGTGACTTTCAGGGGTTTTATCACCGGTGATTAAGCCGCTCAGATGGCGCAGAAGCGTGGATTTGCCTGAACCGGAAGGCCCCAGCAGCGCCACCATTTCACCTTTCTCGACGGTCAGATCAACGGCATGCAGGGCCTTATTGTGATGAAAGGTCTTGCTCAGTTTCTCGACGCGGATGACAGTTTGCATGTGCTGGGCCTCACGATAAATGTGGCCTCATGCTGGCGGATTATTGTGACATTTGGGTTAAGTATTCGTTGCGGGAGTTTGAAGAGTTGAGGCGAAAGCGATGACAGGCGGAAGCGCGCGGCCTCCGCCAGAATACTACTGCTGTTTGACGACGTTGATCATCCACGGCACGCCATATTTATCGGTGACTTTACCGAAGCCGTGCGCCCAGAAGGTTTCCTGCCACGCCATGTCAATATTGCCGCCCTCGGCGAGATTATCGAACCAGCGTTTGCCTTCTGATACATCTTGCGTATCGAGTACCAGCGTAAAGCCTGCGTACTGCGCTTTGTCGCCGGGCAGACCGTCGCTCATCATGATATCGCTACCGGCGATACGGACGTTGGAATGGGCAATAGCGGAGTCGGGGAACTGCATGCCGGAAGGGCAGCCCTCTTCGCTGTGTTCGTCTTTGGGCATTTCGCCGAAGGTGATTTTGTAGAGGAGTTCAGCGCCGAGCGTTTGCTGATAAAAGGCGGTGGCCTCTGCACAGTTTCCGGCGAAGGAGATGTAGGGACTTAACGGCATAATCATTACCTCAGGTAAGAGAAGCTCGATAAGTGTAGTTCCAGTCTGCCCGGTAAGCTAAGCGCTACCGGGCAGGCAAATCAGTTCTTTTTCACGAATTCTGATTTGAGCTTCATTGGGCCGAAGCCGTCAATTTTGCAGTCAATATTATGATCGCCTTCTACCAGACGAATATTCTTCACTTTCGTGCCGATTTTCAGCATTGAAGAACTGCCTTTCACTTTCAGGTCTTTTACAACGGTGACGTTATCGCCATCGACCAGCAGATTACCGTTGGCATCTTTGACAATCAGCGCATCGCTATCTTGCGAAGTTTCTGCGTCATTCCATTCATGGGCGCATTCAGGACAAATGAACATCCCATTATCTTCGTAGGTGTATTCGGAATTACATTTTGGACAGTGTGGAAGAGACATATCGGTATCCTCTAAAAGTACGAACGGGGCTGGAAAGCGCCAGCCAAAACACGGCAGTTTGCCGAAAAAGGCGTCAAGTATAGCGTAAGCCCCCACATTTGTCGGTGATATTCTTTTTTTAAAAAATAAATATAACCCTGCATCTGGAGTGACATTTCCTGTCAGTCACTTAAGCGATGCTAACAGCGTGCTTAAGAGATAAACATCGCGATGAAATATATAGAATATTTTATTGCGCAAATTGCCAGGTACTGTCATTTCGGATAAGGTGAGGTGAGCTGTTGTTATTTCCCAACGGCGACCGGGATTGCCGCTTCTACTTTGGTGACCGGGAATTACCTCTCTTTTTAGGTGGGTAAATTACTTTGATATATCCTATAGCTCCATAAAAAATGGTCTACGCTCATTATCTTTCGGCTTTTCTTGCCGAGAGGAGTGTACGAGCGCTCTACGCTGCAAACAGATTATATTTTGGTTTGCCATCAGGCGCTTATATTCAATGAACATATTTTCCACGCGTAATCATAAAAGCCGAAATTTCATTATTAAAACTATCTGGCTTAATAAAAAGTAATAAATTTGCGTTAAGGAAAGGCTTTTATCATGCACACACAGACAATATTTGAATTGAGCCAGGAAGCAGAGCGGCTACTACAACTTGCTTTACAGAATCTTGATGCCCTGAAATCAATGCCGATTGCGGTACTGGATAGCACTACTGCGGCAATCACCGGTGTCAGTAATAATGTGCTGCCTTTGCACTTCAGCACCCGTGGTGTTGAAACTCAGCTTTCAATGCTGAATAACGAATTACGTAAAATTACCCGTCTTGAAATGGTGCTGGCGATTGTCGGTACCATGAAGGCTGGGAAATCGACCACGATTAATGCAATTGTCGGAACGGAAGTGCTGCCCAATCGTAATCGTCCGATGACCGCGCTGCCCACCATGATCCGCCATACGCCGGGACAAAAAGAGCCGGTGCTGCATTTTGCCCACGTTTCACCGATCGACACCTTGATCAAACAGTTGCAGGAAAAACTGTGTAATCACGATCGCGGCAAGCTAACGCAGCGCCTGGAAATTGATAAAGATATGAATGCGTTGCTCGGGCGCATTGAGCACGGCGAAGCCTTCGAAAAACATTATCTCGGCGCGCAGCCTATTTTCCAGTGCCTGAAAAATCTGAATGATTTGGTGCGCCTTTCGCAGGCGTTGGGCGTTGATTTTCCGTTCGCTGAATACGCCGCGATTGAACATATTCCGGTGATTGAGGTGGAGTTTGTCCACCTGGCAGGCATGGATTCTCATCTGGGGCAACTGACGCTGCTGGACACGCCAGGGCCGAATGAAGCCGGGCAGCCGCATCTGCAAAAAATGCTCAACGAGCAGCTGGCGCGCTCCTCGGCGGTGCTGGCGGTGATGGATTACACCCAGCTAAAATCGATCTCCGATGAAGAAGTTCGGCAGGCCATTTCGGCGGTGGGCAAATCGGTGCCGCTGTACGCGCTGGTCAATAAATTCGATCAGAAAGACCGCAACAGCGATGATGAAGAGCAGGTGCGGGCGATGATTTCCGGCACGCTGATGAAAGGCAATATTTCACCGGGACAGATTTATCCCGTCTCCTCGATGTGGGCCTATCTGGCTAATCGTGCGCGCTTTGAAATCGCCAATAATGGCCGTCTGCCGGATCATCAGGAGCAGCGCTGGGTGCAGGATTTTGCAGAAGCCGCGCTGGGCCGTCGCTGGCGCACGGCAGATCTGGATGACGTTGAACATATTCGCCATGCCGCCGATCTGCTGTGGGAAGATTCGTTGTTTGAACAGCCGATCCGCAAACTGATTTATGCCGCGTATGCCAATGCGTCGCTGTATGCCCTGCGCTCGGCGTCGCATAAGTTACTCAACTATGCGCAAAACGCCCGTGAATATCTGGATTTCCGCTATCAGGGGCTGACGGTCGCCTTTGACGAGCTGCAGGTGAATATCTCTCGCCTCGAAGAAGATATGGCGTTGCTTCAGATGCGCCAGGATGTGGTGAGCGACGAAGTCGGGCATGAAGTGGAGCAGGCGCTTGATTCAGCCAATACGTTTATTGCGCATCAGCAGAGCCAGATTCAGCAGGCGATTAGCCAGATTTTCAACGGTGATAACGTTCTCGATTTAGCCGGTATTGACCGCATGAATCTGAGAAACGGTGCGCAACACGAAATGGGGCAACTGGTGCTGGATGATGAAGGCCAGGCGCAAATTGTGTTGAGCAAAATCCGCTCGTCCTGTGAGCTGGTGATGCTGGACGCGCAGGGCAAAATCAGCCGCGAACTGGCGTTGCGCTTTGATCAGCTTGAATCGACGCTGGCGCGATCCCTTAACGAAGCGATGCGCCCGATCGAGAAACGCATTAAGGAAGAGTTAAGCCACGCTGGATTTCGGGCGCGGATTAGCTTTCCGGCATTCCAGGCCAGCCAGCTTAACTTCAACACGCGCGGGCTGTTTAACGATGCGATCGCCTCAGAAAATCGTCCTGCGGGTGAGGTGTCTGGTTCCGGTAGCGTGCGCGAAACGGTTTCACGCTGGCTCAACAATCCGGGCTGGGGCTGGGAAGATTGCGTGGTGACGCGCACGCGATATGTCATTGACGTGGCGCAGCTTCATGCGCGGATTAAACAGCATATTGATCAATTTTGTGAACAAATCTATAAAGCTTTGGTCGCGCAGGTCGATGTTTCTGTTACGGCAGGTATGGCTACGTTTTTTGCGGAATTCTCGTTGTGCCTCACCGGGTTACAGGAAAGCTTGCGTGATAGCCTCGCAGTGCGACAGCAAAATGAGCATTCTACCAGGGCGCTCAGCCAGCTGTTGCAGCAAAGTATTACAACTGCGACGTGGATTCAGGAAGATACCCGATTGTTACGCGATGATATTCAAACTTTATTCGCGGCAGAGCAACCATGACAACACCATTGCTGGACGGTCCCGGGCGGACGCTGGAGTGTATTCATCCCAAATTTATGGTCGATTTGGTGCAAGGAGTGGACGCGGTGCGTCTCACTCCGCTTGTCCCTCAGCAGCAGCAGTTTCGTGAGCGTTTAGCCCAGGAGATCATGACTCAGACGAAGCTTCGGCCCTGGGCAATGACGGGAATGTTCAGCGAAAATGCTGCCCTGCGGCTCGGTCTGGCGGAAAAACTGGCCGGCATGTTCGATCCCGGACATCTGGCCTTGACCCGTATGACGGACAAATTAGCGTCGTTGCGCCAGCAAACTAATCGGCCCAAGCAACAACCCATGGGCCTGATGCAGCAATATGACGATCTCTCCTCTTACTTTCATCAGCGCGCGGCCTATAAAGAAAAAGCGTTGTCACAACGTGGCTTAACGGTGCAGGCGGGTGAACACAGTGAGCAAATCTTTAACCACTGGCGAGCGGGCCAATACGATGGCTGGTCGCTGGCGGGACGCGGTTATATCGCGCTGGAAGAGCTGCGCTGGGGCGCGTTTGGCGACGCCTGTCGTCTGGCGAATGACGATGTCGCGGCAATGCTGAAAGACAATTTGCGCAGCCTGACGGCGAACTATCTTGCGCAAGGTATTAACGCCTCTCCCACAACCCGTCATTTTTACCATCAATGGCTCGCAACGCCCGTATCGCCGGGCTTAATGGATCATAAAGATATGCTCGGCTGGCTTGGGGACTGGTGCCATGCGGACCGTCATCCGGTGAGCTGGTCGGTGACGCAGAGCTGGCAAACGGTGGCGCTCGGCATGCCGCGTTTGTGTTCGGCGAAAAGGCTGGCGGACGCGATGGTCGGTGAGATGTTCGGTGAATAATCCGCTGCGTCGTGAAAACAAAAAAACCTCTCCGAAGAGAGGTTTTTTTATATGCGGATCTTAGTGGTGCAATGATTCGACCGGCTGTGGCTCAACGTTAGCTTTCGGGACGTTGCCGTAGCGCTTCGCATACAGTGCGGTGATGATTGGCACCAGAATCGCGGTCACAATGACTGACGCGGCAACCAGCGCCGTTGCAGAGGCCGCAACAGGCTCGAATGACGGGTTAATCTGGGCAATGATCATCGGGTTCGCTACTGCCGCTCCTGCGGCTGATGACGCGGCGACACCGGCTGTACCATTCCCTCCACCAATCATACGGTCGGCGATAATCAGCGGGATACCGGTGATAACGATAACCGCCACACCCAGCACGATACCCAGCAGGCCGGTGTCCATAATCACGTTCAGATTGATGGTGTTACCCAGCGCGAAGCCGAAGAAGGGAATCAGAACCGGCGTTGCTTTGCTGAAGAAATCACGCAGGTCAGTGTCCAGGTTACCGAGAGCAAAACCAATCAGGAACGGCAGAACGGCGCCCACGAAGTGGTGCGGTTCAAACGATGCCAGACCAGCGGAACCGAGGATCAGCATGGTAACCAGCGGGCCAGATTCCAGAGACATCAGGACGAATGCGCCGGACTCTTCCTTAGTGCCGTATTGATTCATCAGGCTGGCGTACAGACCGCCGTTGGTCATGTCCATTGCGGAAACAATCGCCAGAACGGAGAGTCCTGCGAAGAAACCGGTTTGGATGCCATTCTCAGGAATAAACATCGCGCAGCCCATGGCGACAACCCAGGCCACCGCAATTTTGGTGAGCACTAACGTACCGGATTTACGTAAAACGGTTCCGGTTGCTCGTAAATTAATGGATGCGCCAATACAGAAGAACCACACCGCCAGAATAGGCACTGTGCCGGAAATCATTCCTTTGGTAAAACCACCAAAATAAGCACCGGTATTCGGTGCCAGAGTATTTAAGATTGCGCCAAGTACCAGAGGGACCAACATCATCCCGCCAGGGATGCGTTCAATTGTGGCTTTGATTTTCATGATAAATCCTCACATCTTATCTCGCGTTTCTGGCGGACAAGTCGGGTAGAAATTCGTATTAAATTCAACTTATTGTGAATTTTTACTGTCTGGCGAACCGTCTGTTTAACCAGAAGTCGTAATCAGTTTTACTTTGTTTACGGCTGGTGAAATGCACCCGGAGCGGCGTGGTCGGGCTTATCATCTGATCTTTGGAATTATGATTCAATGAAAATAAAACAATGTTTTAGTTATCTGGATCACATATTTCTGTAAACGCGTGTCTACATTATTAGTAATTAAAATTGCTGTGAATTTAATGTGAATAAAGGTGAGTGATTTTTCGAACTTTGATGAAAGTAATAACCTGAGAAAGTGAATTCTAAAGGACACAGAACGTTCAAGGTTATAGAAGGGCGTTTACGTTTTCTGACAACATCTGACACCCCACGTAAATATCTGTGAAGTTGATCACTAATTTAAAGGCTGGTAGGGTAAAGATGTCACTAACTGCCCAGACAGGCGTCAACAGGTTCGGTTGTATCGACGAGAAACGTCAATGTAAGTAAACCTGCTACGCTTGAATAAGAAGATTCGCATGAGGCGAATTCGAGGTTCACAGACCGCAAGAAGATCTGTGGTATGGACAGGGCTGAGTCTACGAGGATAGCAATGCTTAAAAGGAAAAAAGTCAAACCCATTACACTGCGCGACGTCACTATCATTGATGACGGCAAGTTGCGTAAAGCCATTACCGCCGCGTCGTTAGGTAACGCGATGGAGTGGTTTGATTTCGGTGTTTATGGTTTCGTTGCCTACGCATTAGGTAAAGTCTTCTTCCCCGGTGCCGATCCGAGCCTGCAGATGATTGCGGCGTTAGGGACCTTCTCCGTACCCTTCCTGATTCGCCCGCTGGGCGGCTTATTCTTCGGGATGTTGGGCGATAAGTATGGTCGCCAGAAGATACTCGCCATTACGATTGTGATTATGTCGATCAGTACGTTCTGTATCGGCTTGATTCCGTCCTATGCGACGATTGGCATCTGGGCACCGATACTGCTGCTGCTGTGTAAAATGGCGCAGGGCTTCTCGGTGGGCGGTGAATATACCGGTGCGTCGATCTTTGTCGCCGAGTACTCTCCGGACCGTAAACGCGGCTTTATGGGAAGCTGGCTGGACTTTGGTTCTATTGCCGGGTTTGTGCTGGGCGCGGGCGTCGTGGTGCTGATTTCCACCGTCGTCGGTGAAGAGAACTTCCTTGAATGGGGCTGGCGTATACCGTTCTTCCTGGCGCTGCCGCTGGGCCTGATTGGCCTGTATCTGCGTCATGCGTTAGAAGAGACGCCTGCGTTCCAGCAGCATGTCGAAAAGCTCGAGCAGGGCGATCGTGAAGGGTTGCAGGAAGGACCGAAAGTGTCCTTCAAAGAGATTGCGACCAAGCACTGGCGTAGCCTGTTGACCTGTGTCGGTCTGGTCATCTCGACCAACGTGACCTACTACATGTTGCTCACCTACATGCCGAGTTACCTGTCGCATAACCTGCATTACTCCGAAGATCACGGTGTGCTGATTATTATCGCCATCATGGTGGGGATGCTGTTTGTGCAGCCGATTATGGGTCTGCTGAGCGACCGTTACGGCCGTCGCCCGTTCATTATTCTGGGCAGCGTTGCGCTCTTACTGCTGGCGATCCCGGCGTTTATCCTGATTAACAGCAACGTGCTGGGCCTGATTTTCGCGGGTCTGCTGATGCTGGCAGTGATCCTGAACTGCTTTATCGGGGTGATGGCGTCGACGCTTCCGGCGATGTTCCCGACGCATATTCGCTACAGCGCGCTGGCGGCGGCGTTTAACATTTCGGTGCTGGTTGCCGGTCTGACACCGACCATTGCGGCCTCGCTGGTCGAAAGCACGCAGAACCTGATGATGCCTGCGTACTATCTGATGGTGATTGCGGTGATTGGTTTGATTACCGGTCTGACAATGAAAGAGACCGCGAATCAGCCACTGAAAGGGGCAACGCCTGCGGCGTCTGACCTTCAGGAAGCCAAAGAGATCCTGCGCGAGCACTACGATAACGTTGAGCAGAAGATTGACGATCTTGACGTGGAGATTGAAGAGCTGCAGAAAAAGCGTTCTCGTCTGGTGGATCAGCATCCACGCATTAACGAGTAAAACGAAAAACCCGCTTCGGCGGGTTTTTTATTAGCATCCGGCGGCAATATAGTCGCCGTTGGCGCTGATGGGAATCACCGTCAGGAACAGCACTGTTGCAAACAAGATCAGCACCATTCCTCCGGCAATTTTTGCCGCGGGCACCAGCCAACTCATGGTGGAACCGCCGCCAAAAAACGCCACCGTGCGCTCCCGCGCATAACGTACCGCCAGTGAAAGCCCCATAATCGACAGCGCGGTGCCGAGCGACATCGTCATGACCGCCGCGATCCCCCAGGTCACAATTCCCAGCGCATTTGAGAACATCAGAATCATGATCGCTCCACTGCACGGGCGTGCGCCGATCGCCAATATCACCCCCAGTCGCGTTTTCCAGTCGCCTTTTTCCACCTCAGCGCCCACGCCGTGATGCCCGCAACCGCAGCGCTCATCGTGCTGATGGAGCGGTGTTACGCGGTGAATGGAAACTCGGCGCGGGCGCAGGCTTTTCAGCGCCTGATAAATCATAAACGCACCAAATCCGCCAATCAGCACCGCGCTGATTTTCTCCACGTACCAGCGGCTGGCGCTGAGATCGCCGGAGGCGAGGTTAAATCCAACGGCCAGAATAAAGACGAACAGAATGGCGCTGAGGCCCTGCATCAGGCTTCCGAGAAATGGCACGACACGTGCGGCAAGCTGGCTCTCTTTATTGGTGCTGAGATAGGTGGTGACGATGAATTTGCCGTGACCCGGCCCTATCGCGTGCAGCACGCCGTAAAAAAATGCGCCCGTCAGCAGCCACAATCCGCCGCTGTACTGATGATTATTCAGCTGCAACAGATACATCACCAGATAGCGGTGCAATGTGATTTGCGTGGCGAGACACCACTGAATAAAAGCGCTCCAGTGCGCGTTCAAGGTGAATCCGGTAAACAGAATCAGCAATAAAAGCAGTCCTGCCGTGGGAATACGCCAGTCACGCGTGAGAAGTTTAGTCGTCATGTTGCGGCCTGTATGGAGGGCTGATTCTGGGGCAAGTATAGCGTGAGTCGCGAGGGAAAAGGGCCATTTTGAGGCGCGCTCACAGGCTGTCATAAAATTGCAAAAAAATGACTGTTTTGGCTGCGGGCAAATTGACAGCGTTATCGGTTCCGACTAATTTTATATTTAATGGCCTACCATTTTTAGTAGGCTAGCGATGTAAGGTTTACCTATAAATATAATTTTTGTTATTTGAGTCAGTATATTGTGTTCATTACTTTTATCCTTTGGTGAGTCAATGAATTATTCACAGCATGAATCGACTTTATATGTCGTGACCAAGCCGTCGCTACAGGCCAAGGCTTTGGTCAATCTGTTATCCAGTTCATTGCCCGTTACGGCATTATTACATAATGTTTTGCACCCTTTAATTTCCCCGCCTGAGAATGCATTAATCCTGTATGACAGGACGGAAACCAATGCAAAATGTGATTTACGCTGGCAGCATTCGCTGAGAAAAATAAATACTCCTTTTAAGTTATTGCTGATTTATCGTGACTTTAATGAACAGTCAGAGCATATCTTTGATTGGCCCTCGGTGCGTGGGCTGTTCTGCATGGCGGACGATTATCATCATCTGATTGATGGGATTAAAAAGGTTCTGCAAAATGAATGTTATTTATCCGATGATTTAAATGAGCGCTACCAGGGGCATACCACTTTATCTCACGCTTGCGCGTTGATCACTGAACGTGAAAAAGCGGTTTTGCTGGCGCTGCGTGACGGGGCGTCTAACGTGCAAATCGCGGATGCGCTTTTTATCAGCCAGCACACGGTTAAAGCCCACTTGTATAATATTTTCAAAAAAATTGAGGTGAAAAATAGAACGTTGGCCGTGCTATGGGTAAATAAAAATATTCGGTTTTTTAAATAGGGAATTGATAAGCTGAATTGTTATAAAATTAAATGAATCCACATTTTGATGAAAAAATTTTATTTCAGTGGGTGGCTGGCGTTTTTGGGTCGATAACGCAATGTCACTTAACTGAGGTAAAGCATAATGTTGCGTAATTTGAAAATATCCTGGAAGCTCGCATTCATCTCTGCAGTGTTTACATTGTTTTTCCTGATTGTTTCCGCACTGAATTTGTGGAGCGCTAAAAAAGCACAAGATAATTATAATGAACTGTATCAGCAGACAAATGCTGTTTTTTACCTGCAAAGCTCAGTCATTGATATTAATCGGGTGCGTGGGCGCATGGCTGATAACCAGATTCGTCTGCGTCAGGGACAGGATATCCCGGAAGCCGAGCTGGTGTGGACGCGCAAAGCCCTGTCTGAATCATTAACCTCTTTTAATTTGTTTTTAAAAAATCAGGTTGAAGATAGCCGTGATGACAGGATTACCCAGGATGTCAAAAAACTGTACGACGAAATCTATCGCTATTCGGCGAGCCGCTTGAGCAGCAATAATGCGAGGAAAGTGTTTGAATCCCTGGAAGAGAGGGAAGCCATCAATGCGTTGCGCGAAAAGCTGAGCAACTACGTGGATGACTATATTCGCGAAATTGAAAAAGATACTGCACTGGACAAAAAACAAACGCTTGAAGTTTATCAACTGGATCAAAAAGTCGGGCTGATGCTCTTACTCATGATGATTGCGTTCCTGATGTATGTTGCTCACTGGTTCAAAAAGACCGTTTTTCTACGCTTAAAGAAAGCGTCTGATAACTTTCGCAAAATCGCCGCGGGAAATCTTGCGGATCCGATATTGTGCGGGGCGAAGGATGAGCTGGGAGCCATGCTTGTCGAACTGGAAATCATGCGCCTCGCGCTGAAAGGCATTGTTGAGAATGTGCGCTGCGGTACGGACCAGTTAAAAACCATCGCTGGCCATGTTTCTGCGGGGAATGACGAGCTTGCCAGCCGCACGGAGCGACAGGCGACTGCGGTTCAGCAAACCGCCGCCAGCATGGAGCAAATTAAAGTGACCGTGAGGCTCACGGCTGATAACGCGCATCTTGCCAGCAATCTTTCGTCGAATTCCTGCGTGATTGCCAGCAATGGCCGGGAAATGATGACGCATTTGATTGGCTCAATGCATAGCATTGCAGCTGATTCCAAAAAAATTGGTGACATCAACAGCGTGATTAACAGTATCGCGCAACAGACCAATATCCTTGCACTGAACGCGGCGGTAGAAGCCGCACGCGCGGGTGAGCAGGGGCGCGGATTTGCTGTTGTCGCCGCTGAGGTACGTCATCTGGCAAGGCGCAGCGCGGATGCGGCGAAACAGATCGGTGATTTGATTACGATTTCGGTTGAAGGGGTCGCGACGGGCGTTGAGCTGGTCGAGAATACGGGCAGCAAAATGGCCGAAATAGTGGAGTTTGCAGAAAAAGTCAGCGGGATCATGGGAGAAATTAACGTAGCAGCCAGAGAGCAGAGTATCGGGATTGATCAAATTTCCCAGGCCGTTACGGAGATGGAAACGGTCACGCAGCAGAACGCTGCGTTGGTCGTGGAATCCTTGCACTCCTCGCGAAATATGCTGCAGGAATCAGACAACCTTGATGCTGCAATGGCGGTTTTCAAAGTGTGAACAGGGCCGCACCGGCAAATGAGTCCGGTGCGGCAAAATTAATTTTTAAGGTGAATTTCAATCGCTTCACCGAGTTTTTGTATCGCGCGTTCAAGCTCTATCAGCTCGGCCAACATCGCAGGATCTGACGGCGCATGCGTAACGCGCTGGCACAATCCCTCAACCTGATGCGCACCAATGATCTGCGCCGCGCCATAAATGCGGTGAATGCATTTTGCGACCTGCGCCCATTGCTCTGATTCGGCAAATCCTTTCGCCCGGTTGATGTCGCGCTCATTTTCTTCTTTCGTGCGTGACAATAGCTGTTTCAACAGGTCTGTATCGTGGTTCACCATCTGCATGATCATCTCGATATCAAGCACTTCTGCGAGCGGTGACGCTTCCGGCAGTTGACGGGACACGCTTTGCAGAAGCGTTTTGAGCTGCTCAAGACGCAAAGGTTTAAACATGCAATCGTCCATTCCCGCCTCTATCGCTATCAGCCGTTCTTCGGGCTGGGCGTTGGCGGTCAGACCAAAAATGGCAATGTGGTTATTGGCCTGACGCCGGTGTCGGGTGAGCGTCAATCCATCCATGCCGGGCATGTTATTGTCCGTGATAACCACGTCAAATGACGTGGTGGTGAAAAGCTCCAGCGCTTCAAATCCGTTGCTGGCCTCCGTCACCTGGTGATTTAAATGGTTGAGCTGGTAGCGCAGCAGCATCTGATTGGTTGGGTGATCGTCCACAATCAGGATGCGCAGCGTGGGTGTGATGGCGTCCAAATGTGGGGTTATGGTGGTTCTGATCCGCTCAGGCCGACACTCCAGTTTTAACTCAAGATGAACAGTTGTTCCGACGCCCGGTTGGCTGTGAATCTTCATATTCCCGGCCATTTTATGCAAAAGCTCCTGGCTAATCGCCAGCCCTAAACCGGTTCCCGACTGCTGCTTGCCCGTTTCAAGCTGAATGAAAGGCCGGAAAATCGTCTGCTGATCCTCTTCCGCAATGCCAATTCCCGTGTCCTGAATGGTGACATGCAGTGTCAGTTGCGAATGATGATTATCGGTAACCCATGCGTGAACCGTTATTTCGCCGGTGTCGGTGAATTTGATGGCATTGCTCAGGTAATTGGTGAGGATCTGCTTAAGCCGCGGTTCGTCTGTCCAGACCTGCACATCCGGCAATTTTTCGCTTTGCCAGGTGAGCTGGAGATTTTTCTTGCGCGCCAGGCCATCAAAAATACGCACGACAGGCGCGACCAGTTGGTTAAGGCTGACCCATGCAGACGCCAGCTCAAGATTACCGGACTCAATTTTTGCCAGATCAAGGATATCGCCAATCAACCCAAGCAGTGACTGCGCCGACTCATAGGCCACGCGTATGGCATCGGCCTGATCGTTCTTCTGCTGCTGATGGAGATCAACCAGCTCCAGCAGGCCGATAATGGCGCTAACGGGCGTGCGAATTTCATGGCTCATGGTGGCGAGAAATTCGCTTTTGGCTCTGTTTGCCCGCTCGGCATTTTCTTTCTCCTGAAAGAGGGCAATCTGCATTTGCTGTCTGATTCGTGCGTCACGCCGTAATTTCACAATCCAGAATAAGGCCGCCAGTAACAGGACGATCGCCACTGAAAGCGCCAGCGAAAACGGTTTATGATCGACCGTCTCTTTGATCGGCGTGGTGTCAGGGGGGATATTCCATTTGTTGATGAGGCGGGCAACTTCACGCGGTGGCAGGGTGGCCAGTAATTTTTCCAGCAGGCTGTAAAGCTCTGGTGAGCTACGATTGACGGCAAAACCGATGCGGGCCGGGCTTTCGCCAAAGCGCCCAAGGACTTTTAATTGCCCCGAATAGTCGCGGGCGATCAGCTGATTCGCCCCAATCAGGTTATACACCACCGCATCGATTTGCCCATCCCGAACCATGCTCATGCCCTGCTGGATATTGTGCACAATGGTCCATTTCACTGCCGGTAATTGATTATTTTGCTGAATGGTTGCCAGGTTTCCTTCCGGAACGGCAATGGAGAGCACGCTCTTTTTGCGCAATGCATTAAGATCCGTCCCTGATTTGCCAATGATCACATAAGGGGTGGTGACAAAAGATCGCGTCAGAAGGAGTTTATCGTTAAAGGTCGCATTGAGGCTGACGGCAATGGCGAGGTCACTTTCGCCCAGCGCCAGGCTTTCGATCATCCGCTTGTCATTTTCGGCGCGATCAATTTTTAGCGATAACCCGGTATGTTGTTGAAGAAGTTGCAGAATATCGGCGCTGATCCCGCTTAAGTTATTCTTCGCATCTAGGTTGGTGAACGGGCTAAATGCGGGGTTGACCGACACTCTAAGCTGCCGGTTGGCGCGTAACCATCTCTTCTCCTGCTCCGTCATCGGCAGGACGGGCAAATCAAAGCTTTGATCCCATTGCTGAACAATGTCGTTGTGTTGAACGTCCGTGACGGCAAGCAGCACGTAGTTAACCAGTTTGAGCAACATGGCGCTGTTTTGATGAAGAACAAAATGGCTGCCGTTTTCCTGCTCCGCCAGCAGTTTAACTTTCTGCAAACCATAGGAAAAATGACGATTAATCAAGAATGAGGCTGTGTTTTTTTCATCAATAAAGGCTTCATTGTCGCCGGCATAGACGGAGGAAATCGCATCGGGCGCGCTGCGAAAACGGGTAATGGTGGCTCGCGGATACCATTCATGTACCACCGCATCGGAAAGATAGCCTTCCGTCATGGCAATCGTTCGCGGCTGGATATTCGTCAGTGACCAGGAATGATGATTGGCCGCCATCACCAGCGCCGGGATATTGCGCTGAAAATTAACCGAGTTTGTCAGAAGTGAAATTTGCGCCTGTTGAAAGCCCGCCATATCCACCATCAGGTCGGCTGTACCTTCAAGCACCGCATTGAGCGCGCTGTCACGGCTGTAATACTTCTTTATTTGCAGCTGCAGATTGAGGTTGCTGCTGAGCAGGCTGAGATAATCGGCTGTGATCCCTTCGAATGTGGTGCCTTCCGTAACAATGCTGACAGGAGGCTGGTTGGGAAGCCAGACGGCCACTTTTAGCACCTGTTTTTTATGCAGCCAGGCGCGCTGAGATGCGCTAAACGCTAACGCCATTGACTCAAAGGTTGTTCTGCTTTGTATTTGCAGAGGGAGGGCGCTATTTTTCGCCGCATAGACAGGCAGACAAAACGAAAGAAAAAGACCGATGAGCAGGGAGATTATCTTGCGCATAGTGTGGCTCGAAAAGTGTCGTGTTATTCGAAATGATTACGGCGGGCAAAATCAAACAGCTCCAGCTGATTGCGGCAGCCTAGCTTTTCCATTAACCGCGTTTTGTAAGTGCTGACCGTTTTATTGCTGATATTCATGCGTTTCCCGATCTTTATGTTCTCGAGGCCCCTAATAAGATATTGAAATGTCTGAAATTCCTGAGCTGACAGGCTTTCGACTTTTTGACTGTCGGACAGGCTATCAAACTCATCTCCGTGGCCTTTTCGCAAAGGGAAATAGCCATAGCCCCGTTTAGAGAGCTGAATAGCCTGAATCAATTCGGAAAGATGTTTTTTCTTGCTGATAAATCCGTTTGCGCCAGCGCGAGCGCTTCGCGGGCTGTAAAAATCTGCATTTTTACCGGACAGGACGATAATAATTCCGGGATAACTTTGTGCCCGCAGTTGCTCAATAATGGTTAAACCATCGATATTCTCGAGATCGATATCAACAATTAAAACATCCGGATAATGCTTTTCTATAAGTTCAATCGCTAATTTACCGTCGCCGGTATCAGCCACCACGATATGGCCTTCGTTTTCCAGTAAAACACGTATAGCCATGCGGACGATGGGATGATCGTCAATAATAATAACGGAAGACATTTTTATTATCCTTCAACTTTCAGCTTAATGTGGAGCGGTTCATCTGACTGGGGAAAAACATAACACAATATAAAAAATGTTGCCTGATACTTATGTGTAGGTGCTGTCCTACACGTTACCGAAGACCTGGCTGATAGTCGTATTAATTAACCTGAAATAATATCTCTCCCGTCAGCAAGCAAGTTGCTTTATGACAAAGTGGATTGATTCAACATAGTTGAATGAATAATTTAAATAGTTCTCTGTGATGGTCAATAATTTACCTTAAAGGTAATAAAGTGATTATTGCGCTAAAGGAATAATAAAATGCGTTTGAATAAACTGATTGTGGCATTGGGTTTGGGTATGACGATGGTTGCTGGCGCGGCAAATGCGGCGGGTAGCGGCGGTCAGGTGACTTTTAAAGGTTCTATCATCAGTGCAGCATGTTCAATTGCGCCAGAATCTCTGGATCAGACTGTTCAGTTGGGCGCAATCTCCGATGCTGACCTGAAAAAAGACGGCCAGTCTACTCCGCGCGCTTTCAACATCAAGCTGGAAAACTGCGACACGACTGTGGCTCAGAACGTGACTACAACCTTCACCGGTATCGCTTCTCAGGTTAACGAAGATAACCTGGCAATGGTGGGTACCGCTCGCGGTGCAAGCATCCAGCTGACTGATGCCTTCGGAACTCCAATTGTTCTGGGCACGCCAACGTCAGGTCAGAAACTGTTTGATGGCAACAACACCCTGGGCTTCACTTCTTACCTGGTTTCTGATGGCGCATCTGCGACCTACGTTCCAGGCGAATTCACCACCGTGGCAAACTTCCTTCTGAATTACGCGTAATAGCATTACTTTGACTAATGACATGCAGATCGCTGCATGTCATTTATTTATCAATTTCATATTTATTCAGAAATAAAATTTCGTGTGAAGTTTTATCAACACTCTGTTCGTTCTTTCTATTTATCTGCATTATAAAAACCTGATAAAGAATGAAACAGGATACTATGGATAGTAGGGTTACGCGGAAATTCAGTATGCGCAGGAATCTCTGTAAATATAAAGTTTTGTCATTTGCGATAGGATTAGCCCTGGGAAGCATGCCGTTAGTGAGCGAGGTCTATGCGGCGAACACTATCGACTTCAATACTGATGTACTGGATGTTAACGACCGTAATAATATTGACTTAAGCCAATTCTCAAGGGCCGGATATATTATGCCGGGTTCCTATATGCTTGCGCTTCACGTGAATGACAATGATTTTCCCGAAACGTCTATTTCCTTCTTACCCATGCCGGGAAATGACAAAGATAGTTTTGCCTGCTTGCCGCCCGATCTTGTCCAACAATTTGCTCTAAAACCAGAAGTCCTTAAGAAGGTCACCTGGCTTAATAACAATCAATGCCTGGAGATTACCTCCGTTCCGGGAATGGCGGTTCGCGGAGATGTGAGTACCGCGTCACTTTATATCGCTATTCCGCAGGCGTGGCTGGAATTCACTGCCGCGAACTGGGACCCTCCCTCTCGCTGGGACGACGGTCTGCCGGGAGTCATTCTTGATTACAACCTGAACGGCACCACGAATAAGGCGAGCCATGGCAGCCAACAGAATAGCCTGAGCGGGAATGGTCTGCTGGGTGCAAATCTCGGGGCGTGGCGTCTGCGTGCTGAGTGGCAGATGCGTCGTGATAGCGCATCGGGGCCCGCTTCTTCTTCTGCATCATGGAACCGTTTCTATGCCTATCGGGCGCTGCCTGGATTACAGGCAAAAATGGCCATCGGCGAGACGTATCTGGACTCCTCAATCTTTGACAGCTTCGGTTTTACCGGTGCCAGCCTTGCCAGCGATGATAATCAGTTGCCGCCAAACTTGCGTGAATATGCTCCGGAAGTGACCGGTGTGGCGAAAACCAATGCCAAAGTCGTCGTGACTCAGGAAGGGCGCGTCATCTATGAAACCCAGGTCGCCGCAGGGCCATTCCGCATTCAGGATTTGAGCAGCGTCGTCACGGGAATGCTGGACGTTCGCGTCGAAGAACAGGATGGCAGCGTACAGAAATTTCAGGTGAATACCGCGAATATCCCTTATCTGACGCGCCCCGGACGCGTTCGCTACAAGCTGGCGATGGGGCGTGCCAGCGGGCAGCGTCATCAGGTGGATGGCCCGCTGTTTACCAGCGGTGAGTTTTCCTGGGGGGTCGCTAACGGCTGGTCGCTCTACAGCGGTTTGCTGACCAACGGTGAATACACTGCCGTTTCGACCGGCATTGGCCGGGATCTGATGTCGCTGGGGGCGATTTCCCTCGATGCCACGCAGTCGCATGCGCGCACAAAAGATGGCACGAAAACGGGTGGCTCGTATCGCGTCAGCTATTCAAAACGTTTTGAAGCGATCGACAGCCAGGTCACGTTTGCGGGATACCGTTTCTCACAGCGCAACTTTATGAATATGCCGCAGTACCTTGAGGCGCGGCGGCGTCGCGGCAAAAGCCAGAACGGAAAAGAGCTGTATACCATCACGGTGAATAAGCACTTTTACGATCTGGGGATCAGCGGATACCTCAACTACAGCCACCAGACTTACTGGGATAAACCCGGGAATGACCGCTGGAGCCTGTCTCTGGCACGCAGTTTCTCCGTAGGAAGATTTAAGAATCTCAACCTGAGCCTTTCGGCTTTCCGCACGATCTACGACGGGAAAACGGATGACGGTGCCTGGTTAAGCCTGTCGGTGCCACTGAACACCAGTACGCTGAGTTACAGCCTGCAGAGCGGTGCAAACGGCACGTCACAAAATGCGAGCTGGTATGGCCGTCTTGATGAGCGCAGCTCGGTTAACGTCAGCGCGGGCATGACCGATCAAAAGAACAGCACCGGCAGCGCTTATTACACCCACAACGGTAACTATGCCGATGTTACGGCCAACGGGAGTTACACCGCAGGGGAATACAGCGCGTTTGGACTGGGGGCGACGGGCGGTATTACGCTGACGCCGGAAGGCATGGCGGCGCATCGGATCAATGGCTTTGGTGGAACCCGTTTGTTTGTGGACACTGATGGCGTCGCAGGGGTGCCTGTTCGCGGGTATGGCGTGCCGACGAAAAGTAATGCCTTTGGTAAAGCGGTCGTTGGCGATGCCAACAGCTACTACCGGAATTCGGCCAGCATCGATATTAACCAGCTTTCCGATACGCTTGAAGTGCCGCAGCCCGTGGCGCAGATAACCATGACGGAAGGGGCGATCGGTTATCGCAAGTTCAACGTGATTTCCGGGTTAAAACTGCTTGCCGTGATCCGCCTGGCGGACGGAACGACCCCGCCATTTGGTGCAAGCGTCATGCATAACGGCCGTGAGACAGGGATTGTGAATGACGAAGGCAGCGTGTGGTTAAGCGGCGTACAGCCTGGCGCAGCAATGACGGTGCGCTGGAATGATGAAAATAAATGTACCGTGACAATGCCGATGAAATTACCTGAAACGCTATCCGGAGAAAGTACAGTTTTATTACCCTGCGTCCTAAATGCGGTCGCATCGGTTAAATCGGACGCGCCTTTAATTTAATTTTCCCCGGACTATCCGGGATCTTCATCAATAACAAATTTGTTTTGAAGGGAATGACTATGCCTTTTTATAAAAGAAAGATACTGGTTGCGATTATTTCGCTGGCAACGGCTCAGCAAGCAATTTCTGCAGTGGCGCTGGATCGTACACGTATTATTTATGATGGCGGGCAGAAAACCATCTCTATCAATATCTCTAACCAAAATAAAGAATTGCCATTTCTGGCTCAGAGCTGGCTGGAGAATGAACAAGGGGAGAAAATAAAGGGACCTATTATGTCTTTGCCACCGATTCAGCGTGTTGAACCGGGAGCAAAAAGCATGATTAAACTTCAGACGCTGCCTGACGTGCGTAACCTCCCGCAGGATCGTGAGTCGGTTTACTACTTCAATCTGCGTGAAATCCCCCCGCGTAGCGACAAGGCCAACGTATTGCAGATTGCACTACAGACGCGGGTAAAACTGTTTTATCGCCCTGAAGCTATTAGACCCAAAACAAACGTCGATGATGTCTTTGAAAAAATCACGTTAACGCGCCAGGGGGAGGCTTATCAAATCAATAATGATACGCCCTACTATTTCACTGTTATTAATGCGAGCAGCAGCAAAACGACGGAAGGTAATCCGAAATTTACTGCGCAAATGATTAAACCGCTGACGCACTCGCGACTTAATATTGACGCTGCATCGCTAGGGGCTCACCCGGTGCTGACCTATATTAACGATTTTGGTGCCCGTCCGATGTTTATGTTTAATTGTGTGGCGAATGAATGTCACGTCATGCCGGATGACGGCAGTAAAAAATAAAACTTCAGGTGTGATTTAACGGTCACACCCTTATTTTAACGCGATGAACACTTTATCTCTTTACTCAAAAGTCACGACGCTTTTCGCAATATGGTGCGTGGTGGTCCTGCAATACTACATTCCCAATATGGGCGGTAGCGGATTGCGGCTTCCGCAGAATCTGATTGGCTGGGGCGTGATGGCGATGCTGTCAGGCATTATTTTTCACGATCGCTTAAGACGACGCGCGGATCTCCGCTATTCCCTGAGTTTTGTTTACGCCAGTGTCGGAGCGTTGCTCCTCAGCCTGCCGCTGTTGTGGAGTCCGGAACTGCTGTGGCAGCGCATAGCGTTGACGCGCGTGCTGGCCATTTTTGGCGCGCTTCTGTTCTTTTACAGCCTGACGCAGTTATCGCTGACCCATCTGCAAAAGCGACGCTGGGCGTGGCTCATTCTGGCCGCTAGCACGGGGCAAATCCTGTTTGCCTGCGTCCAGGTTTTCTATCCGGATTCGCTCTCCCTTCTGGAATTCAATTCACTGCGAATGCGACCGCACGGTATTTTCCAGCAGGTGAATGTGCTGGCCAGTTTTCTGGCAACGGGGCTGCTGGTCGCTGTCTGGCTGTTTTCAACCACGCGGAGCGTTATTGCCAGCCTGATTTTGGGCGTCAGCGTGTTGGTCCATGGCGGCTGGCTGCTGCTGCTCCAGTCGCGGATTGGGTGGCTGGGTGCGCTTGTGGGGACTGCCGGACTTGCCCTTGTGTATTGCAGAAGATGGCGGTTTATTCTGGCCGTGGCGATGGCTATTCTTGGCACTGCCATTGCCGGGTTCGACATGCCTAAAGTCTTTCATTATGTGGATAAGGCGGACAGTAATTTTGTCCGGCTGACGACGCTCAAATATGCGTTGATGATGATAAGCGAGCATCCCTGGACCGGATGGGGATACGGTGGATTTGAACATCAATTTATCCGTTTTGTGATAGGAGAAGGGCAACTCGCGGGTTATCGCCTCAACGGCATTAAACATCCCCATAACGAGTTGCTGCTGGCGGGGGTAGAAGGGGGCATTACCGCGCTCGCGGGAATGGCGATGCTCTTTATCGCCTGGCTGAAGCTGGCACCGCTGTTTGTTCGCCAGCGCATCGCGGTGCAGCACACGGCATGGTGGGTCATGACGTTGCCGATTGCCCTGCATACGATGACGGAATACCCGCTGTATCAGTCGGTTCCACATATTTTTGTTCTGGTTGTGCTGTGTCGGCTGGCGTTGCCGGAGCAGCATATCCGGTGTCACAGCAGTCGTGGTGGGCATCGCCTGATGAGCGGCGTTTTACTGACGGGTACCTTTTCAACCTCGCTTTTTATGTTCAGTGGAATTCAGGCTAATTCTGTTCTGACGCAAACGGAACGGTTTTATTTAATCGATTTCCATCAGCGGCTGGAACATATTATTAATCCCTGGGCACAGGCAGAACGCGTTGAATATGATTATTACGTGAGCCTGCTAATGGATTATAACGAGACGGGAAACTCCGCCATACTCCAGGTTTATCAGCCGTGGGCTGAAGCTTATTTACGCGCGCATAACGATGCCAATACCTATGATTCGTTAATTAAGCTTTATCAGCTCAAAGGTGATATGCGCAATGCTGCGCTGTATCGCGGTGCAGCCCAGCTTATTTTCCCTGAAGATCGTCGTTTTCATTAATGACAGATGTCAGTTTTCCCCTACAGACAAAGTCCATCTCACTGATTGAGTACGGATGAATAAATGCAGATAATTTTATTTAATCAGGATAATGAGACTATGTTGATGAAATTGGGATTGATTGCGATGTTAACGGGTATTTTGATGACTCCGTGGGGTATTTCCTCATCCTATGCTACCACAGCGCCAATAACTATTTTAGGGTCGATTACCACTTCTGGGTGTTCAATCAATAAAAATGGTCCGCTTGATATCGACTTCGGTACGTTAAAGATTGATGAAATCGGAACGTCAAAGGGCGATAAAATGCTCAGTATCCCCTTAAGTTGTGAAGGTGCCAGTTTACATTTAAGTTTGCTGGGGCAAGGGGCATCATTTAATTCCAGATATCTGGAGACAAATATGGATGATCTGGCGATTAGGTTTAGCGATGTATTTGATACCGAATTTCCGCTTAATACATCCATTACCCTGAATTCCAGCGATTCGACGCTTTTTCTGAATGCTACGCTCGTTGCTAAATCGGGTGGATCGTTAGAGGGCGGTGCTTTTAATGCCGCCGTATCACTTGTTTTCCAATATTCCTGAAATCACTATGAAAAAAATATTGTTGAGTGCCTGTGTATTTCTTGTCTGCGGGAATTCAGTTGCAGGAATGAAGACTATTGACCTGACATTACATGGCGTTTTGGTTGCGCCACCCAACTGCCAAATTCCGGGTAATTCCGTCATTAATATTAACCTGGGCGATAAGATAATCAGTTCGCAAATTAATGGGTCCAATTATATAGCGAATCTTTCAATCCCTATTTCTTGCACCGGTTCACCCGCAGGCGTTGAGATGGGGCTATATGGTGATGCAACATCGTTCGATAGCCAGATTATGCAAACTACCCGACCCGATCTAGGCATTAAATTTTTACGTAATGGCAGCATGCAGCCCATTAATAGCTGGTTTGCCATAGATTATACAAAATCTGTAGATATGCAGATCGCACCGGTCAAAAGAACAGGCACGACGATTGGCGTCGGCCAATTTAGCGCCATTGCGACGGTATCGCTTAGGTTACCCTAATTACAAGGAATCGTTATGAAGCTCTCTTATTCTCTTTTTATTCCCTTACTCACGCTATTCAGCACGGGTCCGGTATCGGCGGTAACCACCGTATACGTTGAGGGAACTGTCATTGAACCCGCGGCCTGTACTATTCCGGGCGCTTCGGTGATTTATGTTGATTTGGGGCAAAAGATATTAAGTTCAAATATCGACGGAACGAATTATTTAACAGATTTTTCGATACCGCTCTCCTGTACAGGCTCTTCATCAGGTGTCGATATGCAGCTCTCCGGAGACCCGACGACCTATGACACAAAATTTATGAAAACCAATAAAACCGATTTAGGCGTGCGTTTTTTACGTAACAGCGCGCTCCAGCCGATAAATAGCTGGTTTGCCGTCGAGTTTAATCAGTCTGTGCAAATGCAGGTTGCGCCAGTGAAACGCCCAGGTTCAGTGATTCCGGGCGGTAGTTTCAATGCTATTGCTACGGTGTCGCTGCGACTACCTTAATAATAAGGAAAAGGCATGAACCTTCTGTTCCCACTGTTTTTGTCTTTCGTCATCCTGATAAAAGCGTCTTCAGCATTCGCCATTACTAGCGTGGTTATTGAGGGGGAAATCGTTGAGGCCGTCACCTGTAAAATCAACGACAACAATCCTATTGATATCGATTTTGGTGATGCGGTCGCGATCAGCAAAATTGACGGTAGCCATTATGCAAAACCATTAACCCTGGTTTTCACCTGTTCAAGAGATCCTGAAGGGACAGTGACGGTGACAATTAACGGTTCAGGTGCCCCGTTTGATGCGATGGCGCTCGAGACGAACATCAAAGAGTTAGGCATTCGTCTGACCAGAGACGGCAGCGTAATTACGTTGGGAGCGCCAATGGCTGTTAACTATCCGAATCCTGTGGTGCTGATGACCGCTCCGATAAAACAATTCGGCGTCACCCTGCTTCCCGGCTCTTTTGTGGCGTTCTCAACGGCGGTTGTGAATTACCTTTAAAGGAAAATGAGATGCGTAAAAAAGGCATTATGCTGTTTCTGATGGTCTCCGTCATTTTAGGGGTGCCTTTCGCACAGGCAGTGGATATTACGATGCATGGAAAACTGGTGGCCGAGCCTTGTGCAATTGTTCCCGGTGATGAGAAGCAAGAGGTTTTTGTGGGCAATATAGGCGTCGCCTGGCTTTATGATAATCCCCGCACCCCTGGAACGGATTTTAATATCCGCTTAAAAGACTGCGACACCACGATTGTTAATTATGTTTCTATTATATTCACAGGGTTTTCTGATTGCGAGATGACAGATTATCTCTCTATACGTACAGGTTGTGCATGGCACCCCGGCGCGGTGATAGGTTTAGAAACACAGGCGGGAAAATTCCTGCCGCTTGATAAGAAATCTGACCTTTTTCACCTGGTCAACGGGGCAAATATAATCGGTTTACGCGCGTTTGTGCGCGCAACCGACAGGGCGATTGAAGAAAGAAGTATTGTTGCCCAACAAATAAACGCGACAGCCTGGTTTACTCTTGATTACACCTAGTCATTTTATTTGATCTTTTTTCACTGGTGTTTATGGAGTGCGTATGGATACTTATTCTGGTTAACGGATTCAGGGTTAATAATGAAAATTATACTCATTAAATTAATGTGCATGATGACATTGTTGTTTTGCACAGCGGCGTCGGCTGAAATTAAAATTACGTTTGAACAACACTCAGATCCTGGACTGTTAATTGTCAGAGCAACGCATATTCCCTCGGCTGGCGATGATGATTGTATGCTGGCTGACTACCCTTGCTATGCGCCAGGACTTAACACAGCGTGGCCGGCAAGCTGGTTTATCAGCCCGTGTAATAACTGCTATGGCGCTGCGTATGATGTTGTGCATACCAGCTACCACCTGCCCGCGGGGTCAACCACTAACTTTTTTGCACAGTCTTATCTGGGCGGAATTGGTGGCACGGGGATCGTTATGCCGGGATTAGCGAAGTCCATGTCGGCGGGACAGTGGTTTTGTGTTGGGCCCTCGCATAAAGGGAGCTTTAAAAGTAAAGGGGTGCTCAGGCAGTGTGCTCTGGTCCCTAACACGGTTGAGCCTCCACAGCCCTCGTGTACGGTGAGCCCTGCCAGCATTCAGCTAAACCATGGCAATATTTCTGCTGATTCCGCTCCCGGGCATAAAGCCAGTCAGACAGTGAGGCTGAGCTGCACGTCGACATCAACGGTGCGCGTTAAAGCATTAAATTATGTGAATGGCAGCGCGAGTTTTGTGGTTCGCACCCTGGATAATTTATCTAATAAGTTAACGGTTGATGGAACCGATGGAAATACGGGGAAAACATATTCAGTCAGCGCTTCTGGCGTGAATGTCACGTTGATGTCAGAGTTATTTTCAGGTGGCAAAGCCATTGTCGCTGGCGCATTCTCTGCAAGTGCCGTGATGGTATTTGAAGTCGTATAATAATAAGTATTATCCTCCGTTGTAGCTTTAGCCAGAGAGTCGCCTCCCTGGCCTTTTTTTCAATGACTAAAGGTTATTATGAATAATAAAATTCGAGGCGTTAGTCTTGTTGTTCTTACCCTTGTGATGTCGACAGCCTGTACACCCCGTAAAAGCAAAACGGTGATTACGACCTCAGGGCCTTATTCCTCCTGCGTGGCGGAGGCGTCGGCTTTGACAAAAATAGACAGGGCGAAATACGCTAAAGATTATAATAATCTGGCGGCGATGATCAGAATAACCAAAGATTATTCAGGTGATATCAGCAATATCAGAAATGATACCCAGTCTATTGTCACTCCGCTTTACCAATATAAAATGAATAATATCTGCAATGAGATCTCTCAAAAATTACTTGCTGAAATGAAAGATAAAGCCCTCGGAATTCAGAGCCAATAAAAATGAATAAAAAAGTTATCACTCTTTTTCTTCAGGCCTGTTTTCTGCCGATGGCGATGGCCGGCGAACAGCAGGATTTTTTATCCTCCGTTTCTGGCCTGTCGTTACCGGAGTTACCTGAAGCCGCTCGCCCGCTTAATGCTCACCCTGCGGCAGATAAGTTTATCGTGCCTGACCGACCAGAGTTCGCCGCGCGGAAAGTGCCGGCTCCGGCTAAAAAGACGGTGAAGAAAAAGCCGCTCCGGCCGGTTAAAAGCGTTGCCAGTACGGCTAACGCTGCTGAGATGGCTACGCTGAAACGGGATGTTCAGCGGCTGGAAATCGACAAACAAAACCTTTCTCAGCAACTGAAGCAGCAAGTGGCGGCATCGGTTGTTTCGCCAGAACCGAACCCAGAGATGACAGCGATCAAAAAGCAGCTATTCACATCACAGCAAATGAATCAAAAGCTTCAGGAACAGCTAAAGGCGGTAACGGCTGCCAGAGATGAGAACCAGAAGCTAATGCTGAAACTCCAGCAAGCCGGTTCGCAGCTAAGCCTGACGGGTCAACAGCAGGGCGAAGAGGTGGCAGCGCTGAAAATCGCTTTGGCGGATGCGCAAAAACAGAACCAGACGCTGAATGAAAAATTAACGATTAAGGCCGCTGTCTGGACGGCAACGGGCGTTGTCGATAAACAGTCCTGGGCGTTGGGTTTATCGCTGGCCAGCAATGTGCGGAAAACCATCGTGCAGCTGAAAGATCTCGCGATTCCTTATAGTGAGGAGGGCCTAAAGCAGGGGATTTGGGCCGGAATAGGGATGAATCAACCGCCTGAGCAAGCGGTACAGAAAGATTTGCGGGATTTGCTTAAACGCTATGACGGCGATTTGCAGAAACGCACCAATGAGTCTATCGATCTTCTCAGAAAGAGCCTGCAAAAGCAGAAGATTGAAAAGCAGAACTACAGCTCATTCTTTGTGAATGTGAAGAAAGGCAAGCAGGTTGAAGTGCTGGAAAAATTGCTGTTTACGCTGAAAACGCAGACGTTAGATGGCAAAAAAGTGCTGGATAATGTGAAGGACAAACCGCTGAGTCTGGATACGCCGTTGCCGGATGTCATTCTCGAGGCACTGGATGAGATCGGTCAGGGTGGCAGCATGAGCCTTTACTGCCTGGGCGCGGATCTTTATACGGATCGCACGCTTCCGGTCGGTATTTTCCCTTACACGCCGCTCAAAATTACGTTAAGCACGCGCTAGCCGTGAAGCGTCACGGCTAGCGCAAGCTGCTAGTGGAATAGTCCAGAAAGCCCTTGTGCAAAACCGCTGCCTGAACCCATTAAGCCTTCAAAAAAGCTAAAGACAAGATGGGCGATACTGGTTACGGCAGCGGCAACAATAATCATTTTATGTTTGCTATAGAGTTTGCTGGCTTTGTATCTGATGGCCGGGCCGTCGGTCAGAAAGAAAACATCGACACCCGGCGGACGGGCAGGATTTTCCCCATGCTCGTTCGACTCAGCCTCGTCTACGCCACTCTCATGCTGGATCTCAACGCGATACTCAGGGTTAAACTGATACCCAAGCTTAGGGACGGTAACAATAATGTCCTTACTGACGCCAATGCGCTCGAAACACTTTCTAATATGTGAAATGACCTGATTGACACTGTTATCGGTGACAACGAATCCATAGTCTCGCCACGACTTCTCCAGCAATGTTGCTTTGTTAATAACACTCCCCCGCGACACAATCAGATTTTCCAGACAACGCGCAGCCGGTGCTGACAAATGTGTGGTACTGGAATCTTCTGTGGAGACGAATGTCAGTTTTGCAACAGCACTATCAAAGGTTAGGTTGCTATTAATTATATATCGGGTCATTGGCATTCCTGAATCATTGTGCATAGAGGTACATATAAAACATGTTGTGTTTAGTCGTGTGAGCACGATTTTATTAAAGAAATAGACAGACTTATTCTCTTTTGGCGGAGTCTAACATGGTAGCGGTTTTTGGCAATATATCTCAGGCGTTTATTGTTATCATCCCGTTGTTTTTTTATATGAAAAACACGCACTCATTTTTATTATTATTTTTTATATTTCCCGTAAATGAAGGGCATAAGTTCACTTCGCGATTTCACTCGTCTTTTGTAGAGCAAGTAAAACCGGAAGTGATAAAAAAATATGTTCCGTATTTAAAGTGCTCTTATTTGTACGACAAAAGCCCGCTTCTGAGGATTGGGGGAGTCTTCAACGCTGCGACTCAGGAGGTCGTCAAGAGCTGAATAGATGATATTGCTTCATATGAAGATAATAAATCTTCATTTAAACCTATGAAAAGTTATGAAAAAACGCACCTTTGAGTCATTTTAATTTCTATTTATATGATAAGTAACAATTTTATTTATTTCACGCTTTCTTGCTTTTGCTAAACAAAATGATTACATTAGTCATCTGATAACTATGGTTAACTATTTACAAGTTGAATTTTCTGGCACACGGAAAGCCTCATCTCATCATACGGATTTGAAAATTGGGAACGTTCCCCGTCTCGTTATCGTATGCATAACGTCAGCACTTGCGTTTCTGTAAACAAATTAACCTGGTGTTAATTTAACTATTTTTTCCGTCTCGATCTGATTTTTAATTTACTCTGGAAGTATGATGAATTTCCGTTTTTGTCTCCTGAAATATACCGGCAATCTACAGATTGCCTTGTGCAACATAACTGCTTTTATACTCTCATTCGCTGTTCCACATTTTGCCTCCGCAACGACTCATCCCGCCACAACAGACAGCGGTTGGATCCTTGATTCTGATAAAGAATATGAGATTAACAATAACGTTAAAATCACGTCGCAGGATGTGGCTGCAAGCGCATTGATTATTCTTGATGCGCCCGCTAATAACGCTGGCGGGCAACATATTATTTATGGTGGCCCGATATCGACGGTCTATAACAACGGGGAAATTATTGGTCGTGAAGATAATATTAAATCCTCTGGCATTGAGTTCAGAACATCAGGCGTTTTGCAAAACGGATGGCAGGCATTAATCAGCGGCGGAGATGATGCGGTGAAGCTGGTGCAGGGCGATCATGATGTCTATAACGATGGAATGATTATCAGCAGTTCTGCCAATGGCATTAGCGTGTTAGCCGGCACGGCGTATATCAGAAATTACGCGGATATCTGGGGTCAAGAGCGGGCTATTGACGGTTTAGACTCAGCTGGCGTGACGCTGTTTAACATGGAGGCGGGAGTTATTGGGTCGGTGACGCTGGAAGCGCTGGCGCTGGATACAGACAGTGAAGTGTATAACGCCGGTACGATCCTGAGCGTCAATAACACCGCCATTCTGCTGGCCGGTTCGGATAATCATCTCACGCTGGATACCGGCTCTGCCATCACAGGTAAAGCGGGTGTTGCACTCTTAAGCAAAGGCACGGGCAATACCCTGACGCTCACCGGCCACGGAAGCGAGAACGACAGTTTCATGGCCGATAATGCCGCGCATGGCCTGGCGAAATTAACCTCAGTGAGCGAAAGCGACTGGACGTTAAGTGGTACAACACAAGCCTACGGCACAGCAGCTGATGTGCTGGACGTTGCCGGGCAGCTGGCGATTGCCGGGAATATGGTTATCGAAGGCGGCGGCGGGGCGACGGTGCAACATTCGGGCGTGCTCAAACTGGTCACGGGCGGAGCGCTCAGCGGCAATCTCCTCAACAACGGGACGCTGATTTTAGACGATCAGGCACAGCCTGGCTTATTTACCACAACGGGCAACGTGATTAACGCCGGGGCTATTCAGCTTAGCCCGGCCGGACGCGTCGCGGGAAATACGCTTCGAATCGACGGCAATTATGTAGGACGCGCGAACAGTACGCTGCACCTCAACGGTCTACTCAGCGATGATGCCTCGCCCGTGGATCGTCTGGATATTTCCGGTAATGCCAGTGGCGTGACGGAAGTGGTGGTCACAAACGTTGGGGGAACCGGTGCGAAAACGCTGGAGGGTATCCCGCTGATCGGCGTGGGTGGCAAATCAGAGAAAGGGGCCTTCGTTCAAAAAGGGCGCATTGTGGCGGGAAATTATGATTACTTCTTGCGTCGTGGCAGTGCGAGTCAGCCTCAGGGAAATAGCTGGTATTTGAGTTCAACCGCCCGAAATACCTCTGTTAATGAAACGGGCAAAGGGGTGTACGCAGTCAATGTCGATTCGCAGGTAGCAGCAACTGCCAAGACACCTGTGGCGCCCATTTCGCCAGTCCCTGCGCAAAACCAGCAATCGGCTAATACCCAGCACGTACTGCGACCGGAAGCCGGTGCTTATGCAATGAATAGCGCCATCAGCAACACGCTTTTTGTTACGCGACTGGCTGAACGTCTGACTGCGGCGAATGGGTCATCCAGTCTGTGGTTGCGTCAAAGCGGAACGCATCAGCGATCTCAGGCAGGCGATCAGCTGGATAATTCAGGCAATCAATATGTTGTACAGGCTGGGAGCGATATTGCTCAATTTCAGGCAAACGATCGTGGCGTGGTCACTGTCGGTATTCTGGCGGGCTACGGCCACAGCCGCGGTCAATCAACCTCGCAAATCACAGGCTATCGCGCAACGCAGTCTTTAAAGGGTTACAGCGGTGGCTTGAGCATGACCTGGTACGAAGATGCCCAGCAGCGTCTCGGGTTTTACAGTGATAACTGGGTGCTTTACAGCGCGTTCAGGAACAGCGTGAAGGGCGATGAACTGGCAGGGGAAGCGTATCGTTCACAGGGGATAACCGCCTCGACGGAGCTGGGGTACACCATCAAATTTGCGCTTGAAAATGACAATGCAATCACCCTTCAGCCACAGATTCAGATGGTGTGGATGGACGTGAAAGCGAACAATCATCGAGAAGAAAATGGCAGTCTTGTGAAATCAACCGGTGACGGTAATGTTGCCACGCGCGCCGGTGTTCGGGGACAAATCGACACCAGGGCCGGGAGCGTGGGGCTGCATCCTTTTATTGAAGCGAACTGGCTGCACAACAGCAAACGCTTTGGCGTTTCCATGGATGATGCGACGACGAACATAGAGGGGGCTAAAGATGTTGTCGAATTTAAGCCTGGGATCGGCGCAAACCTCACCGACTCGCTTGAAGTGATTGCACAGGCCAGTGTGCAAAAAGGGCATGACCGGTATTCGAATACCGGTGGAATGTTAAGCGTTCGCTACGCCTTCTAACGGGCAATGAAGATTGGGGATTGTGCGAGTACGTTACTCCCCAGTGACCCCTTCGCCGTGCTTGCCTTTTACCCAGGCGAGGCGGCGGTGGAACATTTTTCTGAGCGCGCGACCCAGCGTATTAAACCATCCCGTCGGGCGCGGATCGGCCAGCATGCTCATTGCCCGGGCGTAATCCAGCACCAGCCCAGGTGTCCACGCCATGGTTTCGGCGCGTTTGCGCAGTTGCAACGCAACCCACAGTTCCGGCGTGGATATCAGTTTCCCAATCGACAGCCAAAAGCCGCGCTTTTGCCACAATCTACCGACCGACCCTTCTAGCGCGGCTTCGAGCGCTCTGGCCACGCTGCTGGAACAGTTACGATGCGTCAGATTATAGGATTCATTTTGACGATAGTGTTCCCAGAAGGCCGCCAGCCGCGTTTCGCTGTAATTTCGGATGCGTACTTTTCGGGTGGAAGGACACCATTTTCCGGATTCCGTGTCGTAATCCGACTGGAACTCACCCGGCACGTTGTTTTCCGGCGTGGCGCGTAACAGACGAGCAAAAGCATCCGGTGAGCGATCGATCTCAACGGCGGGATATAAACTAATATAAACGCCGCCAGGGGATTCCAGCGCCGCGTGACCGGTTGAAATAACCCCATTCTTATCTACGGCAGCGATATAACGGCTGATCACCGGACGGGAAATCGTCTCGCCAGGCGCGGAGCCAACGGGCGTCCAGACGTGAACCGTCAGCGCTTTTTCGTCATCCTCTGGCGGGCCATCCCATTCCACCACGGCGGGCGGATGCGTATCGGCTTCCTCCATATACTCCTCGCCTTTAAGACCCGGATTGGCCGCCGCCACTTTCACGCGGTTGGCGAGAATAAACATATTCCAGCCCGCAAAGGCCAGGCCAAGGCCAAGGCAATACGGAACGGTGCCGGAATAATTCGATGGCCACGGCTGATAGAAGAAAATTGCCAGCGCAATTTCGACGATTCCCCCAACCAGCGCAGGCCGCCAGCGTCGGTAGCGCACCACGATGGCCGAGGCGATCTGCAGTGCGCCATCCAGCAAAAACAGCGTGCCAAAAATCATCGCCAGCACGAAATTACCGTCGTGATTTCCGGCGAGGATCAGCACGGCGGCCAGCGAAAACGTCGCCCCTTTTACATAGCGAAGAATGCGTTGCCCCCCCATACCGCTGTGAGCCACCATCAGCGTCGCGCCGCCCTCAACAAGCAGCAGACAGGCAAAAGGTTCGATAGGAAAGTACAGCACGCCATCCATCGCGTCGATAAAGATAACGGTCCCGGCGATGAGCGTGACCCACCCGAAGCGTCGCAGTCCGCGCCAGTGGGAGCGCAGATAATCAACGCCGAGCAGAATCAGGATCAATCGCATCATAAGGGAGCTTCCGGAATTGGCTTCCCACATTTATAACCCACTCAGGGCGGAAGTGCTTCAGGAATTGATGAGGTGAATAATCGAACGAAGGGCACGGGGATTTTCAAAGCTCGTATCAGACTTTTAGTATTTGCCCCTCACTCTGCAAACATTCTTGATTTCATTAAATACAGACCTCTTCATCGTCAATGCCTGCCCACCGAATGACGCGCCTGAAAGCTTTCGTGACATTGCAGACCGGTTTATCCGGTATTTTGCCAGTCGCAGCTCGTCACGACGCAATCCGGTCAGCAACAGTAAACGAATATCGATACCGGCCACCCGGCTGTTGTCCTCACTGGCAGCCTCGAATATGCGCCGGATTTCCGTTTCCGAGAAACAATGCTGGCGGGCGTTATTTTCATGCAGCAGAGGGATGTTTGCTGCCGGGTTCACCTTCACCATCTCATGGCGATTCAGGACAGACTTTGCGAACACCGCTAGTAATGTTTGATTGTGTTACGTTTCGGATAGTTGTAAGAGCTTGCGATAGACGGTTTTTTGCTTCGAGGCAGGTCTATTAAAGACTCATGTTTAGCCGTGCTGTCATCTCGATACCGTTGAGGTGTCAGGGCATGATTCAGCTTTCTGTGATGACCTTAACGTTTCTTGCTATGGGTGAGGGTATGGACGCTGGAAACGGCACCCCGAAAGGTGCCGCTATGACCATTACCAGCGGAGCTCTGATGTTGCTATGAATGCTACCTCTTTGACTTGTTCCTGTAAGTCGTAATCAACTTGCATGCTGATAGGAATATGGAAATCCATTACGGTGAATAAATCTGTGTAGCCAATTTCTTGGCGTAACCTTTTTCTGGGAGGCAAGAACCTGTCTGGGGGGCCAAATTGTGTATGTATCCAAGATCGCACCATGTCAGGCTGTAGGGGGGATGGCAGCTCATTCGGGAATTTATAACTCGCTTTCTTCTCATTCTGTAAGAAAAGCTCAATGGAAAAAAGCGTTGTACCCTCTCGCTTGAAGGCTAAGTAAATGCCTTCATTCATCATGCTTAATGTGAGGTCAGGATCTCCCGGGTAGCCTGTCGGCTTGGTTTTGTAGGGAATCAATCCGGCATCAAAAATTTCCTGATAGGTCTTACCTAAGCAGCGAATCAATGCTTCGACATTAACGGTCATTAATATAATCCCTGTTCTTGATTTAATTGATGCATCTTAGCTTTGGCTTCATCGATTTGACTATCTATTACGCCACGCTCCTTGAGCGCTGGGCGTATAGTCTCAATGTCACGGTCCACAGCTGCTCGCAAATCTCTGGAGTCTTGCTGTATTTGCGTCGGGCTATTTCTTCGGCCATAGGTGGCACTGAGTTTTTGGTGAATATCAGCAGGAATAATAATTGAAGCAACGTCTTTCGCCATACGGTCAATTTCGGCAGGTTTTGCGTCTGGGTACTCACGTCGTAAGAAGGCTCGTACTGCTGCGGCTGATGGCATGTGATCAGCATGAGTACCATTCCGTGGTCTACCTGTGAAGTTGCTATACAAATCGACCTCCAGAAGCTCCACTGGAGGCTTGCTGAGATAGATGTAAATTGGCGGATGGACGTTGCCCGGAAACACCAGAATGTAATCCCGGAAGTCCTTTTCCTCGGGCAGTGGCGTGGTGGTGATGGTCACATTCTGAATTTCCGGGTGCTCAAGCCCCGGTATCGTGACGGTTCCTGCCTGTGGGCTGTTATTCCCTGTGTTCCAGCCGTTCTGTGACCCCGGCGTGTTTGCTGGTGTCCATGTGATTAATGGTTTATCGCTTTGTTCGTCGCCCCAGAATTCATAGCTGCCATCCAACTGCTTTTCGAGGATACGGACACGAACCTGATCACGCCCACTTTCAGTACTGGTATGATAGCCAACGGCTTTTAATCGTCCCGTTTCATCGTCAGTGATCCAGTTGTAGCGCACTCGGGTTGGTACGGTTCCCTTGCTGTTTGCGACTTCCAGTAACTTTTCAGGTGTTAACAGATCACTCTTTTCCCCCTTGAGTTTTGACTGAACAATCGCCCCCATAACTACAAACGGCAAATTCATCGCAAGCGAACCGCTCCAGACTTCCGGGCCTGAAAGGTGCTTCATGGTATGCGTCAGGGCTTTGGCTGCGTCCTGATTCGCTTTTGCAGTAGCCCCTCGCGCTGCTGCTACCATTCCGGCTTCTGCTGAACCGCCCATAACAACCGGAGGCGGGGGGAGGGGCATCGCTTCAGCTTCACCAAAGAAAAAGCCTGTAACTTTATCGAAGAGTGATTTCTTCGGTGGCTCTGGTGGCGGTGCAGTTTTATTCTTCTTTGCGGCCTGTGCGTGTTGTTCTGGCTCTGGGTCTGGCTGAGAGGGTTGTGACAGATAGAAACTCATTTCGCCGATGTTGCTTTGTGGCTCTTCTGACTCCCCGGCATCGGTATTACCAGTACCACGCAGGACAGACTTTGCGAACACCGGGATAGCGGCTATAACGGGTGCGGCAGCAATTTTGTTAATGGGCCATTCCGCTGCCCGGTTGCTATGCTCCTCAAAAGGATCGCCCGGACTGTCTTCCACCCAAATTGTCGTACTGCCCAGCACCTGATTGTTTTTGCAGTTACAAAGTACCCGATCGCCTGTAGCTACACAGGGTTTATCTTCAGCGAAGTAATACGCAGTGCCATTGATCTGAAATGGCCCGTTGCAGGTTTCTTTCTGGCACCATGCCATATCGCCATTCAGGGCAATATTCCGGCCTTCAATAATTGTCGAAGAAGCTGAAATCACCTCCCCACCGCTTGTGGTCTTGTCTCCAAGCCTTACCAGTGCTCTGGTCATAATCCCTCATGAATCATATTGATATCGCAGACATAATACTCAGGATATGACTAAAGCTAAATCAATCTGGGTGAAAAATGTTCGGTTTGATATAGGGGGTTATTGAGAAGGGCTGGAAGGTGGTTTCAGGGTAGGTGGTTTACGTTTGACTTCCCACCGGACAAAGACCGGATGTAGGCTTGCAGTAATGAATCCGTCAGCCAGTTACTCATGTGGAAATAGTGTTTATTTGCAATTGGAAGTCTGACAGACAAGGCTGCAGCGACCAGAGAAGTTGGTGGTTGCTTAAGTGAAATGCTCATGCTGGTTGGAAGGGTTGGGTTGTGGCGTTTGGGTCCAGCACGACCAGAAATCTACCGGAACCCTAGAAAGCAAAAAACCCGCCATAGGCGGGTTCTTCTAAATAGTGGTGCCCGGACTCGGAATCGAACCAAGGACACGGGGATTTTCAATCCCCTGCTCTACCGACTGAGCTATCCGGGCAACGGAGCGCATTAAACCTTAATCCCGTATGATCGTCAACCCTAATTCCAGGAAAGCTGTTCAACTGCTTAACTTTACGGCAATCTGTCGGTCTACGCGTCGATTTTGCACAAATCTTCCAGACAAAAACGCCAGGGCAAGCAATGCTGATTGTGATGAGGAGAGGGTATGGCAAACGACTGGCTTGAGCTGCGTCAGCATGCAGAAACGGGTATTGAGACGATCAAAGCACATTTTGAAGGCCACGCCTTCGATCCGCACTGGCATGACAGCTATCTGGTGGGCATTACCCTTTCTGGCACGCAACAATTCCATTGCCGCCGCGAGCGGCATCGCAGTCATCCGGGCGATGCATTTTTGCTGGAGCCGGGTGAAATCCACGACGGTGACGCGCCTGTAGACGGCGGTTTTACCTATCTGACCTTTTATCTCGATGAGCAGTGGCTGACCAATACCCTGCACGGTTTATATGAATCCACGCCGGGCAGTTATTCGCTGCATTTCGCGCAAACCCTGACGCGTGAACCGCAGCTGGTGCGGACCATCAGCGACACGTTTTCCACCCTTCATAATGATGAGATGAAAATCGTGCAGCAAAGCACGATGGACAATCTGCTGGCGCAAATCACTTCCCATTGTCACTGGCGCAAAAGGTTGCCGTCGCAGCTACAAAGCGCCGCGGTTGCTCATCGCGCGCGCGATTATCTGTACGCTCATATGGGCGACAATATCGGGCTGTCCGATTTGGCGCGAGAAACCGGGACCGATCGCTTTACCCTGACGCGCTGCTTTAAACGCGAATTTCACCTGGCACCGCACGCCTGGCTTATCCAGCTTCGTCTCGCGAAAGCGCGTCAAATGCTGGGGATGGGCGAACAGCCGGTCGATGTGGCCGCGGCGCTTGGTTTTGCCGATCAAAGCCATTTAGGACGCTGGTTCCAGCGCGCCTATCGCATTACACCTGCCCATTACCGTCGGTTGTGCACAAACCTTCCAGACGTTTCCAGAAAATAGCGGCACAGTCAGGACTCTAAAAATAAGGAGCCACCTGTGAATCTGATGCCGTTTCTGCTGTTTGCGTTTGTCGCCTCGATAACGCCCGGCCCGACCAACATTCTCGTTCTGACCAACAGTCAGCACTTTGGCGTCAAAAAAACCGTCCCTGCGATTCTGGGCGGGTGCATGGCGGCGAGCCTGATTGTATTGGTGTCCGGTGCGGGTGCAGGGGAGGTGTTGCGGCAATATCCGCTGATTCGTCAGGTGATGAGCTGGGCGGGCGTGTTATGGCTTAGCTGGATGAGCTGGCAGCTGTTCAGCGCGCCAGCGGCAAATTTATCGACTGGATCACATCGACGTTTTACCGCCCGCGCGGCGGCATTATTGCAGGTCATCAACCCCAAAACCTGGATGATGGCCTTGGCGGTCGTAAGCTTGTTTGCACCCGCAAGCGCGAATGCGCTGCACGATATCGCGCTGATGGCGCTGTGGTTTTTGATTATCTCGATTGCGTGTCTGATGTGCTGGGCGTGGCTGGGAAAAGCGGTGAATCGGGTGTTTCGCACCACCGTGGCGATGGTGCGCTTTCAACGCCTGATGGCGCTGTGTCTGTTTGTCTCCGCGTGGGCGGGAATGCTGGCTTAAGTCAGCGCGCCGCCCTTGCGGCACTGGGCAAAGCGCAGAATATCTTCCGCCAGACGGTGAGCCGTCTCCACGTCAGTCAGGCTACGGTTGACCAGCATGCGGCTCAGGCAGCCCTCCAGCACCAGCTCCATCTGCCTGGCGACCATCGCCGGATCGTCGACCTCAAGCTTAGTGAGAATCTCGTGGGTAAAGTCGTGAGCGGCGCGTTTTTGCTGATCGGCGAGCTGATGGATCGGGTGGCCCGGATCGGGATAGAACGTGCAGGCAGCGATAAACAGGCAGCCTGGATAACGATTGTTACGCACGCAATCCGCCAGCGCGGTATAGCGCGCCAGTAATTTTTGTTCTGCCGGCAGCTCTTCGTTCAGCATGAGCTGCCTGCGCCAGATATCGACCTGCTGGCTGAGATAGCGAAGCGCGTCGTAAAGCAGCGCTTCTTTATCCGGCCAGAAACGGCGCAGTTCATCCAGTGGATAATCGATGCGTTCGGCGACCATCTCAAGCGTGGTGCTGGCGATCCCTTGTATCTCAAGTAATTGCAGGGCTTGTCCCAGTACGTCTTCACGTTGCACGGTTTTCTCCTCCCAATGCTAACGGTTTATCCCGTTAACAGTGTCGTTTACGGTTGGCGATCGCGCAAATGCGCGCTGAACGCGGTGGCATCCATAAATCCAGTGACGCGCGTGCCCGGCTGCTCTTCTCCCTGCTCGTTAAAGAACAGAATAGTCGGCAGGCCGAGTACGCTAAGTTGTTTCAGTAAAGCCTTGTCCTGTGCGTTATTGGCGGTGACGTTCGCCTGCAACAGAACCGTGTCTTTTAGCGCATTTTGTACCTGCGGATCGCTAAAGGTGTATTTCTCGAACTCTTTACAGGCGACGCACCAGTCGGCGTACAGATCAAGCATCACCGGTTTGCCTTTCGCCTGCGCCAGCGCATGAGTCAGCTCATCAACGTTGCGGATTGGCATGAAGTTAAGATGAGCCTGATTTTGCACAGCAGGTGCGCCAAAAGCCCAATCCTGAAGCGGCCGCACGCTGATGAGCGCTGCCGCCAGCAGAATGATTTGCACGAGGCGCATCCACGCTTTTTGCGCCTGCAGGCTGGTGATAAATGCCCAGCCGAAGAACGCAACGCCAAGAATCGCCCACAGACGCAGGCCCCACACGTCACCTATCACGCGCTCCAGCAGGAACACCGGCAGCGCCAGAATGACAAACCCAAAGGCGGTTTTGACCGTTTCCATCCACGGCCCGCTTTTCGGCAGCAGACGATTGCCAAAAACAGTCACCAGAATCAGCGGCAGACCCATGCCTAGCGCGTACAAATAGAGCGTGCCGCCGCCCAGCCACAGGTTTCCACTTTGCGCGATATAAAGCAGGATCGCGCTCAGCGGCGCGGTGGTGCACGGCGAACAAATCAGCCCGGCAATTGCGCCCATTACAAACACGCCGCCTGCTGAGCCGCCCTGTTGGCGATTGCTCATCAGCGTTAAGCGGGTTTGCAGCGATGACGGCAGTTGCAGGGTGAACAGGCCAAACATCGACAGCGCCAGCAAAGTAAAGACTACCGACAGGCCGATCAGCACATACGGATGTTGAAGCGCGGCCTGGAACTGAAGCCCGGCAGCGGCAACCACAATCCCGAGCGCGGTATAGGTAAGCGCCATGCCCTGAACGTAGATGAACGCCAACAGCAAAGCGCGACCGGTGGATAAACGCTGTTTACCGCCGAGCACGATGCCAGAAATCAGCGGATACATTGGCAGCACGCACGGCGTAAAGGCGATGCCGATACCGATCAGCAGCGCCCAAAGCGCGGAGAAGGGGAGTTCAGCGCTCTCTTCTCCCTTCTCACTGGCAGGAGGCGCTGCAGGCTGTGCAGCCGCAACCACTTCACTTAGCGGCACGACTTTGGTCTCAGGCGGATAGCAGAAACCCGCGTCGGCACAGCCCTGGTAGGTCACGGTCAGCGTTGCGCCTTTGTCAGCCTGATTAACGCTAACCGGCACGATGAGCTGGTGGCGGTAGATTTCGCTTTTGCCGTAAAACTCGTCTTCGTGCCACTCTCCTGCAGGCAGTTGCGGCGCGCCGATTTTCGCATTGGCCGGCGTGATGCTGACCTGTTTGCGGTAGAGGTAATACCCGTCTTTGACCTGCCAGTTCAGACTGAGATCGTGCTGGCTTTGCTGGAAGTCGAATACAAACGCCTGGTCAGCAGGAATAAAGTTTGAGCGGCCAGGTGCGTCGAACAACCCGGCAAAAGCTGATGTGCTGCACAGCAGCAGGATCAGCGTAAAGAAGCGTTGAGCCATGAGAGATAGTCGTTATCGCCGTGGGACACTGGTAGAACCAGCAGTTCCGGAGTCTGGTAGGGATGATGAGATTTGAGGCAATCCAGGAGCGGCTGCTGATGCGCTACCGTAGTTTTCAGCAGCATTTGCACTTCGTACTCTTGCTCAAGCTTGCCTTCCCAATAGTACATGGAGGTGGCGCCAGGCAGGATCGTGACGCAGGCAGCAAGCTTTTCGGCCAGCACTTTGGCGGCCAGTTCCTGGGCGGTAGCTTCATCGGGAGCGGTACAAAGCACAACAACGGCGTCAGGCGTGTTCACAAGTCGACCTCCTCATCGCGAAAAAATCACTATATCACGACGGGTCGGAGGGGATTAATGAATCGGGCCGCTGAGCGGCCCGAATTTAACAAATTTTACAACCTTCAACGCGTTACAGAATCACGCCGCCAATGATAAAGCCGAGGATCACGCACAGGCTAATTGCAATTACACCCGGGATCAGGAATGCGTGGTTAAACACGTATTTACCGATACGGGTGGATCCGGTGTCGTCCATTTCTACCGCTGCCAGCAGGGTCGGGTAGGTTGGCAGAACGAACAGGGCAGATACCGCTGCGAAAGAGGCAATCGCCGTCAGCGGCGTTACGCCCAGCATCAGTGCCGCAGGCATCAGCGCTTTGGTGGTCGCCGCCTGTGAATAAAGCAGGGTTGCGGCAAAGAACAACACCACGGCCAGCAGCCACGGGTAGTTATGCAGCAGATCGCCCGCCACGGTCTGGATGTCGGTGATGTGCGCTTTCACGAAGGTATCACCGAGCCACGCCACGCCCAGGACGCACACGCAGGCGCTCATACCGGACTTAAAGGTGCTGGCGTTCAGCACTTCGCTGGTGTCGATTTTGCAGGTAATGCTAATCAGCGTTGCGATGGTCAGCATGAAGACCACAATCGCTTCGTTACGCGGCAGAACCGGATTCTGAATCAGGCCAACGGTGTCGCTGATTGCCGTGGCGTAAAACATGACGGCCACGATACCGATCAGGAACAGCAGCACGGAGCGTTTCGCGTGCGGTTTCAGCTCAAATACCTGGCTGCCACGCAGTTTCACTTCGCCTTTCGCCAGACGTTCCTGATAGACCGGATCGTCTTTCAGTTCAGCGCCGAGGAAGTTACACACCACGGCGGTCAGCATGACGGCAATCAGCGTGACCGGAATACAGATCGACAGCAGCGTCAGGTAGCTCACGCCCAGGGGTTCAAGAATACCGGCGAAGAAGACGACGGCCGCCGAGATTGGCGACGCGGTAATCGCAATCTGTGAGGCGACAACGGCGATGGAGAGCGGACGAGACGGGCGGATACCCTGTTCTTTCGCCACTTCGGTAATGACCGGCAGCGTAGAAAACGCCGTGTGGCCGGTACCGGCCAGAATGGTCATAAACCAGGTGACCAGCGGTGCAAGGAAGGTGATGTATTTGGGATGGCGACGCAGCATACGCTCCGCCAGGCTCACCAGATAGTCCATTCCGCCTGCCACCTGCATGGCAGCAATCGCGGCGATAACGGCCATGATGATTTCGATAACGTCGAACGGGATAGCGCCGGGTTTAATCTGAAAGATGAGGGTAAGAACGAGCACGCCGAGACCACCGGCAAAACCAATGCCGATCCCCCCGAGCCTTGCTCCCAAATAAATCGCCAACAGCACGACGACGAGTTCTGCTCCAAACATAAGGACCTTCCTTGCTTATTAACAAGTTGATATTAAATTGTTGAGTATTTGGTAAAGCCTGAAAAGAAAAAAGGCACGTCACCGGGTGACGTGCCTTTCGGAAATTTAACCGGACCGGTTACTGTTCGCTTTCATCGGTATACCGTTTCGCTTTATAGGCCGGATGCATCAGGTTTTGCGCCGAGAAGATATCATCCAGCTCGGCTTCTGTCAGCAGTCCACGCTCAAGCACCACTTCGCGCACGCTCTTACCGGTTTCAGCACAAATCTTACCGACGATATCGCCGTTGTGGTGGCCGATGAACGGGTTCAGGTAAGTGACGATACCGATAGAGTTGTATACGAAGCTTTCGCACACTTCTTTATTGGCCGTGATGCCGTTGATGCATTTTTCCAGCAGGTTATAGCAGGCGTTGGTCAGGATGTGGATGGATTCAAACATCGCCTGGCCAATCACGGGTTCCATAACGTTCAACTGCAGCTGACCGGCTTCGGAAGCCATGGTGACGGTGATGTCGTTACCGATAACTTTAAAGCACACCTGATTCACCACTTCTGGCACCACCGGGTTCACTTTAGCAGGCATGATGGATGAACCGGCCTGCAGCTCTGGAAGGTTGATTTCGTTCAGGCCAGCACGCGGGCCGGAGGAGAGCAGGCGCAGGTCGTTACAGATTTTGGACAGCTTCACTGCCAGACGTTTCAGGGCGCTGTGTACCATGACGTAAGCGCCGCAGTCGGAGGTCGCTTCGATCAGGTCTTCGGCCGGGACCACCGCCAGGTTAGACACTTCCGCCAGTTTCTCAACGGCGAGCTGTTGATAACCGTCCGGCGTATTCAGACGCGTACCGATGGCTGTTGCGCCAAGGTTAACTTCCAGCAGCAGTTCGGAGGTGCGCAGAATGTTGCGAGTTTCTTCGTTCAACAGCACGTTAAACGCGTGGAACTCCTGACCGAGGGTCATCGGCACCGCATCCTGCAACTGGGTACGACCCATTTTCAGAATGTCCTGGAACTCAACCGCCTTGCGCTGGAAGCCGTCGCCCAGTTGACTGATCGCGTCGATCAGTTTCAAGACCGATGCGTAAACCGCGATGCGAAAACCGGTCGGGTAGGCATCGTTAGTCGACTGGCACTTGTTAACGTGGTCGTTCGGATTGAGGTACTGGTACTCACCTTTCTGGTGGCCCATCAGCTCCAGACCAATGTTTGCCAGCACTTCGTTGGTATTCATGTTCACGGAAGTTCCTGCGCCGCCCTGATAGACGTCGACCGGGAACTGATCCATGCATTTTCCGTTGTTCAGCACTTCATCGCAGGCTGCGATAATGGCATTTGCAGCGCTTTTCGGAATGGTTTGCAGCTCTTTGTTTGCCAGGGCTGCCGCTTTCTTCACCATCACCATACCGCGTACAAATTCAGGGATGTCACTGATTTTGTTATTGCTGATGTAGAAGTTCTCAATCGCTCTCAGAGTGTGAATACCGTAGTAGGCATCCGCTGGAACTTCCCTGGTACCCAACAAATCTTCTTCGATACGAATGTTGTTTAACATGTGAACCTTCTTTTAAAGCTGCTAATGGATTGTACTAAACACACAGTAGATATGTGGTTTTGAATATTTTCTGACCGACGATTATTCCCTCAATCAGCCAGATACCCGAGATCATATGCTGATGATAGCGAATTGCCGTAATCTGGATCACTTATTATCGCCCTCGCGGCATGATAATTATTAATCTGTGAAATGAGTCACCGCTTGAATGTTTCCAAAAAAATATCCGTGTAAACCAATTGAATTTTGGCTAACCGTCACCATTTCAAAGAGACGCGAATCGCAAACACATTCAGACAGAGGCCAGACGGCGTCTGCCATACAGGAGAAGCCAGTGCGCTGGATACCTTTTATTGCTATTTTTCTCTACGTTTACATAGAGATTTCCATCTTTATCCAGGTCGCTCACGTGATGGGCGTCCTGCTGACGCTGATCCTGGTTATATTCACGTCAGTGATAGGTATGTCGCTGGTGCGTAATCAGGGATTCAAAAATTTCCTGTTAATGCAGCAAAAGATGGCGGCGGGTGAAAGCCCTGCGGCTGAGATGATCAAAAGCGTGTCGCTGATCCTTGCCGGTCTACTGCTGATTCTGCCGGGCTTTTTCACCGATTTTCTGGGCCTGTTGCTGCTGCTACCGCCGGTGCAAAAGCTCCTGACAATGCGGCTCCTGCCGCATTTGCGCTTTAACCGAATGCCGGGAGGCGGGTTCAGTACCGGCCCAGGTAACGGAGAGACGTTCGAAGGGGAATATCAGCGTAAAGACGATCAACGCGACCGCCTCGATAATAAAGACGACCGTTAAGACAAAAACGCCCGGCAGTGCCGGGCGTTTTGCTATTTAATGATGCTGCGTTTGGGGAGCAAGAACCACAGTCCCGCCAGCATGATAATGGCGTAGAAACTTTTCCAGCCCACCATGGCCAGCAGTAGCAGGCACAGCACGCCGCCCATCACCGCCAGCGCCTTAAAGCGCCCTGTCAGTAAGCTACATCCCGCCAGCATACACAGCAGATAAATCATGATGAAAATGCCATTGGCATAGATGATGAGCGCATCAAGATTGATGTTGAGCCAGTAAATTCCCAATGTACTCAGGACGCAGCAGCCCAGTACTGCGTTTAATGCATTTGTCGGCAACTGGCGTTTCGACAGGCGTGACAGACGGCTTTCAGGTTTGTACTGCGCCTGCGACCACACCAGGCGAGCAAAGCTTTGAATATAGATATTCAGGCTGGCGAAACAGGCCAGATAGCCGATCACGCAGGCAATCCACAGCGCTTTTACGCCAAAAAGATTCACGACGATACCCGGCAGCGAGGCGGCCGCAGCGGTGTCTGAACCGTAAGCATTGAAATGCAGCACCAGCACGGTACAGGCCCAGTAAACCGTCCCGGCCAGCAGCAGGCCAATCATCAGGGCGCGCGGAAAATCTCGCTCCGGTTGTTTAAATTCCGACGCCAGATGGGCAAACGCTTCCAGCCCGACAAAACACCAGAACATCACGGAAAGGGCGGCGAAAAGCTGTGAATGATTCACGTCCGATATAGCCGGGAACGGAATTTCGCCCACGCGAATGTCACCCGCCCACCAGATCGCCGCAATCAACGCCACAATCAGTATGGCGACCAGCGTTTGCAGATTGGCGCTGGAGCTGGCCCCGCGTGACCCCACCCACCAGACGATCGCCAGCGTGCCCAGTTCTGCAAACAGCAGCTGTTGGTCATGCCAGCCGAACAGGGCCTGGCCGAATCCGGTGGCGATATGCAGGGCGGCGGGTAAGCCAACCGGTATGACCGACAGGAAAAGCCAACCGGTGACGCGCTCGAGGCGCGGACCAAACGCCATGCCGACAAAATGCGCCACGCCGCCAGCGCTAGGGAAATGGCGGCCGAGAATCGCGAAGACTATCGCAATCGGAAAGACCAGCACGATCAGAACCGGCCACGCCCACAGGCTGTTTTTTCCGGCAACCAGCGCCGCCAGTGCGGGGACGGCAAAGACGCCTGTTCCCAGTAAAGACGTTGAGAGTAAACCCACGCCCTGCGCTAGCCCCAACTCCTGTTTTAGTCCACTCATTGACCTCGTCCTGCCACCGCCAAAAGAGAGGCGATGGTAACACTTTCGCAAATTTTTTTTCGGCTGCCCCTTGAAGGGGCAAAATCCGACCCCCATCTCTCAGGTCACCAGTCGGTAAACCTTTTACGGCCCGGCGTCTTCCATAACTGATAATGATTTTCTCGAAGGAGAGCTATCAATGAGTATTCGTCCGTTACATGATCGTGTGATCGTCAAACGTAAAGAAGTTGAAACCAAATCTGCGGGCGGCATCGTTCTGACCGGTTCTGCAGCAGCCAAATCAACTCGTGGCGAAATCATCGCTGTCGGTAAGGGCCGCATCCTGGAAAACGGTACTGTGCAGCCACTGGACGTTAAAGTGGGCGACATCGTGATTTTCAACGATGGCTACGGCGTGAAATCCGAGAAGATCGACAATGAAGAAGTGTTGATCATGTCCGAAAGCGACATCCTGGCAATTGTTGAAGCGTAATCCGCGAACGACACTGAACATACGAATTTAAGGGAAAGATAAAATGGCAGCTAAAGACGTAAAATTCGGTAACGACGCTCGTGTGAAAATGCTGCGCGGCGTAAACGTACTGGCAGACGCAGTAAAAGTGACCCTCGGCCCGAAAGGCCGTAACGTTGTGCTGGACAAATCCTTCGGCGCTCCAACCATCACCAAAGATGGTGTTTCTGTAGCACGTGAAATCGAACTGGAAGACAAGTTCGAAAACATGGGCGCGCAGATGGTGAAAGAAGTTGCCTCTAAAGCGAACGACGCTGCAGGCGACGGCACCACCACTGCAACCGTACTGGCGCAGGCAATCATCACCGAAGGCCTGAAAGCGGTTGCTGCGGGCATGAACCCGATGGATCTGAAACGTGGTATCGACAAAGCGGTTATCGCCGCTGTTGAAGAGCTGAAAACCCTGTCCGTACCGTGCTCTGATTCTAAAGCTATCGCGCAGGTTGGTACTATCTCCGCTAACTCCGACGAAACCGTAGGTAAATTGATCGCGGAAGCGATGGATAAAGTCGGTAAAGAAGGCGTGATCACCGTTGAAGACGGTACCGGTCTGGAAGACGAACTGGACGTGGTTGAAGGTATGCAGTTCGATCGTGGCTACCTGTCCCCATACTTCATCAACAAGCCAGAAACTGGCGCTGTTGAGCTGGAAAGCCCGTTCATCCTGCTGGCTGACAAAAAAATCTCCAACATCCGCGAAATGCTGCCTGTTCTGGAAGCCGTTGCGAAAGCAGGTAAACCACTGCTGATCATCGCTGAAGACGTTGAAGGCGAAGCGCTGGCGACTCTGGTGGTTAACACCATGCGCGGCATCGTGAAAGTGGCTGCGGTTAAAGCACCTGGCTTCGGCGATCGTCGTAAAGCTATGCTGCAGGACATCGCGACTCTGACCGGCGGTACCGTGATTTCTGAAGAAATCGGTATGGAGCTGGAAAAAGCGACTCTGGAAGATATGGGTCAGGCGAAGCGCGTCATCATCAACAAAGACACCACCACCATCATCGATGGCGTGGGTGAAGAAGCTGCAATTCAGGGCCGCGTAGGTCAGATTCGTAAGCAAATCGAAGAAGCGACTTCTGATTACGACCGTGAAAAACTGCAGGAGCGCGTAGCGAAACTGGCAGGCGGCGTGGCGGTTATCAAAGTCGGCGCAGCGACTGAAGTTGAAATGAAAGAGAAAAAAGCACGCGTTGACGATGCTCTGCACGCGACCCGTGCAGCAGTAGAAGAAGGCGTGGTTGCTGGTGGTGGCGTAGCGCTGATTCGCGCGGCGTCCAAACTGAGCGAACTGCGTGGTCAGAATGAAGATCAGAACGTGGGTATCAAAGTTGCGCTGCGCGCGATGGAAGCCCCACTGCGTCAGATCGTGCTGAACTGCGGCGAAGAGCCATCTGTAGTGGCTAACAACGTGAAAGCGGGTGACGGCAACTACGGTTACAACGCAGCGACTGAAGAATACGGCAACATGATCGACATGGGTATCCTGGATCCAACTAAAGTGACGCGTTCTGCTCTGCAGTATGCGGCATCTGTAGCGGGTCTGATGATCACCACCGAGTGCATGATTACCGATATGCCTAAAGGCGATGCTCCTGACTTAGGCGCAGGCGGCATGGGCGGTATGGGTGGAATGGGCGGCATGATGTAATTTGCCCTGCGCCCTGGAAATACAGGGCGTATACATCCCATAAATGAAAAACCCCCGGGCAGAAATGTCTGGGGGTTTTTCTTTTGGTCATCTTTTTAGTATAAGGTTTAGACAGGGACAACTCTTGTCCAGCTTATTGAAAACGAGGAATAACATGCGCGTAACAGTCTGTGCAGGGATCGTAGGGGCAGCAATGCTGCTGGCGGGTTGTAGCTCCAGTAACGAGCTATCCGCAGGTGGTCAGGGCGTTCGCTTTGTAGAAGATAAGCCGGGCAGCGAATGTCAGCTATTAGGCACGGCGACCGGTGAACAAAGTAACTGGATGTCAGGCCAACACGGTGACGAAGGCGGTTCAATGCGTGGCGCAGCCAACGGCTTGCGTAATCAGGCCGCTGAGTTGGGTGGTAACGTGATTTATGGCGTGAGCAGTCCAACGCAGGGGATGCTGTCGAGTTTTGTCCCAACAGCCAGCACGATGAACGGCCAGGTTTATAAGTGCCCGAACTGATCGGTGCGTTCTGATGCCCAAGCCCTCTCCAACGCGAGAGGGCTGCGGTAATTAGTTCTGTCGCAACTGCAAATCCAATGGGGTTTTACTTGGCTCCCCGCCAATTTCTCTCGCCAGCTTGGGCACCATATAGCCAGAAACGAGCGTTAGCAGCTCCCGCATAATCTGCCGGGCTTCTTCGTCACTCACCATGAAATGCGCCGCACCCTGAACCTTGTCCAGAACGTGCAGGTAATAGGGCATCACCGACGCATCAAACAACGCATTACTCAAGTCGGCAAGCGCCTGAGCGTTATCATTCACGCCGCGCAGCAGCACGCTTTGGTTCAACAGCGTCACGCCCACGCCACGCAGGCGCGCCATGGCTGACCGGAACGTCTCGTCGATTTCATTCGCATGGTTAATATGATTGACCAGCAGGATTTGCAAAGGGGACTGTGCAAACCGGGCAATCAGGCCGTCAGTTATTCGCGCAGGGATGACAATCGGCAAGCGGCTGTGAATACGCAGTCGTTTAATATGCGGTATCGCTTCCAGTTGCGTAAGCAGCCAGTCAAGCTCGTGATCCTTCGCCATCAGCGGATCGCCACCCGAAAAAATGATCTCATCCAGCTCGGGATGAGCCGCAATATAGTCCAGCGCTACCTGCCAGTTGCGTTTGTTGCCCTGATTATCGGCATACGGGAAATGTCGGCGGAAACAATAACGACAATTTACCGCACAGCCACCTTTCACCAGCAGCAGCGCGCGGTTGCGGTATTTGTGCAGCAATCCGGGGACGACGCTGTTCTGTTCTTCTAACGGATCGGTGCTGAAACCAGACGCAGTCACAAACTCATCTTTCGATGTAAGCACTTGTTTTAATAGTGGATCGTCAGGGTTGCCTTTCTCCATGCGCGCAACGAACGAACGAGGCACACGCAGAGCAAAAAGACGCTTAGCCTCACGGCCAGCCAGCAGATTTTCATCAGAGTCTATATTCAACAGACGCAGCAGTTCGTCAGGACTGGTGATTACATCGGCAAGTTGCGATAACCAATCTTCTCTGTACGGGGTATTTAGGGTTACAATATGCGCCATTTTGTGGCTTAGCTACCAGTTAACAATTTTCAGAGGGCCTTATGGCGACTTACTATAGCAAC
>Ga0308165_1000509_pt1 | contig 71472 bp, 56 predicted proteins | sample PhyWR2_FD_201032 | JGI IMG/M metagenome (GOLD analysis project Ga0308165, IMG submission 201032) | Phyllosphere microbial communities from UC Gill Tract Community Farm, Albany, California, United States - DLSLW.R2 | ecosystem: Host-associated > Plants > Phyllosphere > Unclassified | place: USA... | reverse complement strand
ACAAAATGCCGGGCTGGATCGAATCGGGATTTAACGAATACGCCAAGAGGATGCCGGCCGAGTGCCGCGTCCTGTTGAAAGAAATCAAACCGATCGAACGCTCCGGCAGCAGGACCGCAGAAACCGTGATGTCGCAGGAACGCAGCAAGATCGAAGCCGCGTTGCCGAAAGGCGCGCGCATCGTGGCGCTGGACGAGCACGGCAAGGACATCACCTCGATGCAGTTGTCGCAGTTGCTGACGCAGTGGCAGCAGGACGGCCGTGACGTCGCCTTCGTGATCGGCGGCGCCGACGGACTCGATCCCGGCCTCAAGGCCAATGCCGACATGCTGGTGCGCATCTCCAGCCTGACGCTGCCGCACGGCATGGTGCGCGTGCTGCTGGCGGAGCAGCTATACCGCGCCTGGTCGATTACGCAGAATCATCCGTATCACCGCGTATAGGAAACCGATCAGGTACCGAGTAAAAACGAAAGACAAGCAAGCACAACGCCTTCGACCATCGAAGATGTTGTACGGATAAATACTGAGAAGTGTTGCTTCATGAAACTTGCTGACAAAAAAATCTACCTCGCCTCCAAGAGTCCCCGCCGGCGCGAACTGCTGCGCCAGATCGGCATCGATTTCGAATTGCTGCTCAACGACAAGGAAGTCGACGAGCAAGTCCTGCCGAACGAGAAGCCGGCCGACTATGTCGCCCGCGTCACCCGCGACAAACTGCTCAGCGCACGCCAGACCATGCTGTACCGGCAATTGCCGATGCGCCCTATCCTTTCGGCCGACACCACCGTCGTGGTGGACGACCTGATCCTCGGCAAGCCGGCCGACGTCAGGGAAGCCGTCGAGATGATCACACGCCTGTCCGGCCGCACGCACCAGGTGCTGACCAGCGTCGCAGTGGCCTTCCAGGAACAGATGTGGCAGATCACGCAATATTCCGATGTCGCCTTCGAGGCCCTCACCGACGACATGATCCGCGCCTACTGTTCGACCCAGGAGCCGTTCGACAAGGCCGGCGGTTACGGCATCCAGGGCCTGGCGTCGATTTTCATCAAGGACATCGCCGGCAGCCATTCCGGCATCATGGGCCTGCCCCTGTTCGAGACCGCGCAACTGCTGCAGAAGACCGGCATGCGCATCTTGCCGCAAGCCACATTGTGAGCGGCAAGGGACGGCTTCCATGCCAGTCCGCTCCCGCCCTTTCCGACATTCACCATTTTAGGGTCACCAGACCATGAACGAAGACATCCTGATCAACATCACGCCGCAGGAGACACGCGTTGCGCTGATCCTGCAGGGCGCGGTGCAAGAGCTGCACATCGAGCGCACGCTGTCGCGCGGCCTGGCCGGCAACGTCTATCTCGGCAAGGTCGTGCGCGTGCTGCCCGGCATGCAGTCGGCCTTCATCGACATCGGCCTTGAGCGCGCCGCCTTCCTGCACGTCGCCGATATCTGGGAAGCCAAGCCGCACGATGGCCAGCACAATCAGAATACGCCGCAAATCCCTATCGAAAAGCTGCTGTTCGACGGCCAGACCATCACCGTGCAAGTGATCAAGGATCCGATCGGTACCAAGGGTGCGCGCCTGTCGACGCAGATCTCGATTGCCGGCCGCATGCTGGTGTACCTGCCGCAGGACAAGCACATCGGCATTTCGCAGCGCATCGAGAACGAAGCCGAACGCGAATTGTTGCGCAGCAAGGTGCAGAGCCTGCTGCCGCCGGAAGAAAAAGGCGGCTTCATCATCCGTACCATGGCCGAAGACGCTTCCGACGCCGACCTGCAGATGGACGTCGAATACCTGCGCAAGACCTGGGCCAGCATCATCGCCCAGACCAAGACCAAACCCGCGCCGACGCTGATGTACCAGGACCTGAGCCTGGCCCAGCGCGTGCTGCGCGACTTCGTCAGCGACGACACCTCGAACATCCAGGTCGACTCGCGCGAGAACTTCCAGATGCTGCAGGAATTCGGCGCGCTCTATACGCCGTCGGTGCTGCCCAAGCTGATGCACTATCGCGGCGAACGTCCGCTGTTCGACCTGTACGGCGTGGAAGAGGAAATCGAACGCGCGCTGGGGCGCCGCGTCGACCTCAAGTCGGGCGGCTACCTGATCGTCGACCAGACCGAAGCGATGACCACCATCGACGTCAATACCGGCAGCTTCGTCAACGGCCGCAATTTCGACGACACCATCTTCAAGACCAACCTGGAAGCTGCACACGCCATCGCACGGCAGCTGCGCCTGCGCAATCTGGGCGGCATCATCATCCTCGACTTCATCGACATGGAAAACCTCGAGCACCGCACCGCCGTGCTCTCGGAACTGAACAAGGCCCTGCACCGCGACCGCACCAAGATATCGGTCTCCGGTTTCTCGGCGCTGGGCCTGGTGGAAATGACCCGCAAGCGCACCCGCGAATCGCTCGCCCACATCCTGTGCGAGACCTGCCCCGCCTGCAAGGGCAAGGGCCAGGTCAAGACCTCGCGTACGGTCTGCTACGAAATCCTGCGCGAGGTGCTGCGCGAAGCCAAGCAGTTCAACCCGCGCGAATTCCGCATCCTGGCGGCGCAAGTGGTGGTCGACATGTTCCTGGAAGAAGAGTCGCAACACCTGGCCATGCTCGGCGACTTCATCAAGAAGCCGATTTCATTGCAGGTGCAGACCGATTACCAGCAGGAGCAGTACGACATCATCCTGATGTAGGAGGCGAGCCGGGCGAATGACCCGAATCAGACATGGAATGGCCGATAACGATGCATGACTGCGGTTGTCGCCGGCCTCCTCCTTGCCCATAATCAGCATCGCAGCGGAGAGCCCGACCTTCCTGCATTCACGTTGATTATGTCTGAACATCTCCGCCATGACGCCACCCATTCCCACCATTGCCTCCCTTCCCGACCTCCTTGCTCCCGGACTCGACATCGTCTTCTGCGGCATCAATCCGGGCCTGCGCGCAGCGGCGAGCGGCCATCATTTCATGGGCAGGAGCAATCGCTTCTGGAAGACCGTGCATCTGTCCGGCTTCACCCCTGAGCTCATCGATCCGCTCGACGATCGCTACATTCTCGATTATCGCTGCGGCTTGACGACCGTGGTCGAACGCCCGACGGCGCGCGCTGATGAATTGCTGCGGGACGAGTTCATTCGTTCTGCCGAAACACTGCGCAGGAAAATGGAGCAGATCAGGCCGAAGTGCCTGGCGTTCCTGGGCAAGCCGGCCTATCAGGCCATCACGGGACAGCCCAAAGTCGGATGGGGAAAGCAGCCCGAAAAGTTCGGCGGTGCGATGGTATGGCTCTTGCCGAATCCCAGCGGACTGAATCGTGGATTCAGCCAGGAGATGCTGGTGCAGGCGTACCGGGAGTTGCGCGAGGAACTTGCGAAGAACGAGCAGCAGGCAAGCTGCCTGACTGCCTAGCCCTTGCCGAAGCGCCGCTTGATCGGCGAGGCGCTCGATACCACCATCATCAGGCGCGCGGTCTTGGCGCCGATGTTGCGGCCCATGTGAGGCTTTTCACAATTGAAGTGCAGGCAATCGCCACGCTCGAGAATCAGCACGTCGTCGCCGATATGGAATTCCAGTTTGCCGTCGAGCATGTACAGCACCTCTTCGCCTTCGTGCGACACCAGCACCGGCTGTTTTTCCTGGTTGGCGGGAAACTCCAGTTCGAACGCCGCCAGTTGCTGCCCAGGCAAATCGCCGCAGGAGCGATGGAAGGTGTACCCGGCCGCCGACAGCGGCGCTTCATCGTTGCGCGCCTTGGCCTTGGACAGGACGTAGTCGGGCGGCGGCGGCGCTGCTTCGGCGGAAGCCTGAAACAGATCCTGCAACGACAAGCCGAGGTACTTCGATATCGAGATCAGATTGGCGATCGAAGCGCTGGCTTCACCGCGCTCCAGCTTCGACAGGAAGCCGGTGGAGAGCGCGGTCTCGTCACTCAGGACTTGCAAGGTGATGTTTTTCGCGCGTCGGCATTCGCGGATGCGGCTGCCGATCTGTATCGCCACTAATTCTGGATTATCCATGCGTTATTCTTGGTGAGGGACGAAGGCCTGCGCCTGTTTCCGGCATTGTACCTGTCCTCATGCGCAGCAAAGACAAACGGCCGCATGCGTTGATGCGACCGTTTGTGCAGCAATCGAAGGCGCGAAATTCGTAATGCTCAGATGTCGGTGCGCTCCAGCGCCACTTCGATGCGTTTTTCCATGTTGAAGCGCTTGTCATAGATCGGCCGTCCGCCCGTGGTCGGTCCCGGATACTGCACGATGAGGATCACGCCGCCGTGTTCCGTCTGCAATTCTTCTTCACAATGCGGATCGCCGTGGCACAGCATGGTGCCGGGCGTGCACACCCTGCCGCCGATGGTGAACTCGCCCTCGAGGATGTACCAGACCTGGGCGAAATCATGGCGGTGCCACGGATGATGCGCACCGGGCGCCAGTCGCAGCAGGCCGGCGTTCGGCGCGGTCGGGTTTTCTTCACTCGGGTGGAACAGCATCTTGCCGGTTTCGCCGGGCCAGCGGATGGTTTCCCATTCCATCTCGTCGACATGCCGCACCTGCGGCGGTGGATCTTTCTGTTCGGCTTTCTTTGCAACTTCAGACATCGTCATCTCCTTGGTTAATTCTGATTAATGCGGATTATTTCTTGACCAGCGAACAATCGCTCTGCGCCAGCGGCTTGAAGATCTTGTCGCCCGGGATGGTGGAGAGCACCTTGTAGTAATCCCACGGCGCCTTCGACTCCGTCGGTTTCTTGACCTCGACCAGGAACATGTCGTGCACCATCTGGCCGTCGTCGCGCAGGTGGCCGTTCTGCGCGAACATGTCGTCGACCGGCAGCTCGCGCATCTTCTTCATGACCTCGGCGGCATTGTCGGTATTGGCCGCCTTGACCGCCTTGAGGTAGTGCACCACGGAGGAATACACGCCGGCCTGGGTCATGGTCGGCATGGCCTTGCGGCGCTGGTAAAAGCGCTTGGCCCATTCGCGCGTGCGCTCGTTGCGATCCCAGTAAAACGCCGTGATGAAACGCAAACCCTGCGCCGCCTTGAGTCCCATGCCGTGAATATCGGTCAGGAACACTGCCGGCGCCGCCAACGCCTGGTTGGCCGTGACACCGAACTCGCCGGCCTGCTTGATCGCCGTGGTCATGTCGGCGCCGGCGCTGGCCAGCCCGATGATCTTGGCCTTGGAGGCCTGCGCCTGCAGCAGGAAGGAGCTCATGTCGGAGGCGTTGAGCGGATGGCGCGCCTCGCCGACCACGGTGCCGCCGGCGGCCTTGATCGCCGCCTTCATGTCGCTTGCGAAGGCGTGGCCGAACGCATAGTCGACCGTCAGCAGGAACCAGGTGTTATAGCCTTGCTCGGTCAGCACCTTGGCCAGGCCGTAGCCGTTGGTGTAACTGTTGTAGACCCATTGCACCGAGGTCGCGGTGCACGACTTGCCGGTGAAATCGGATGACGCCGCCGCGATCATGGCGATCTTGCCGCGCTCGGCGGCCAGCCCCTGGACCGCGAAGGCCACCGACGAATTCGAGAAGTCGGCGATCATGTCGACGCCATCCTTGTCGAACCAGCCGCGCGCGATCACCGCGCCGACGTCGGCCTTGTTCTGGTGATTGCCTGACACCAGCTCGATCTTCTTGCCGGCGACCGTGCCGCCCATTTCCTCGATAGCCATCCTGGCCGCCTCGACCGACCCCAGCCCGGCCAGGTCGGCGTACAAACCCGACTGGTCGTTGAGGATGCCTATCTTCACCACGTCGCCGGAAAAAACACCAGGCGCCGCCTGCGCCCCGCCAAAGGCGCACGCCAACAGCGCCGCCAGTCCGGCATGCTTCAATCCTGTCTTCCAGCCGCGCGCCTGCCGCGGCTTTGCTGCTGTTTTCCTCTGCATATCCATGTCTCGTGTCTCCTGTTTTATTGTCTGGCCTGCATTGTGTCGTGTTTACTATAGTGCAAATATTTTATTCATACAATGAACAATTTGAGTTTTCTTGTTTACATGAAGCACGACGCCGCGAGGACGAAACAGTAGCCGGAAACAGCAGCCGAATTGAGCGACGGTTGCCGCAGGATCTCTCAATCCCGGGGTTGACACGCCATACCAAGGAAAATGATTGCCTTTATTGCAACGTCTTCCTCCCGCCGCTTTACATGCTGCGCCGGTCAATTCGGCCTGCCGTTGCATTACAATGTGCGGTTTCTCCGGTTTGCTGACCGAACAGGTGCATGCGGGAGAAATCAGGCTAGCCGGGCAACAGCCGACGAGGCAACGAGGTCATGACATCCCCTCTCTTGACAGTCGTCCCTTGAGCCCTGCATACGGCTGGCTGTGGCATGATCGCCGTCGTATTTTCATCAGCAGCAATCAGTAAGGAACAACATGCTTTTGTCGCACAACATGAAAAGGCTCGTCGCCTTGCACTGGCCCTACCGGAGACGCCTGGCGATCGCGTTCCTGGCGATGATCGTCACCGCGGCGACCGAGCCGGTAGTGCCGTATATCTTCCAAGTGCTGCTGGACAAGGGTTTCGTTGGAAAACCGACGTTTTCATTGTGGCTGGTGCCGCTTGCCGTCATCGGCATCTTTCTGATTCGCGGCATCGCGACGTTCACCAGTTCCTACACGATGACGTGGGTATCGACGCGCATCCTCAATGAGCTGCGGCGCCAGATGTTTGCACGCATGCTGGATCTGCCGATCAACTTCTACGCCACCAACACGGTAGGCAAAGTGATCAATTCGATGATGTTCGAAGTGCAGCAGATCATCGACATGGTGACCAAGGTATTCACCTCTATCGTGCGCTCGGCACTGACGGTAGTGGGATTGCTTGCCTGGCTGCTGTACCTGAACTGGGTGCTGACCATCGTCACGCTGGTATTGTTGCCGCTGGTGACGATCGTCGTGCGCACCACCGGCAAACGCTTGAAGAAACTCAATCGTGATTCGCTCGCGGTCAATGCGGAATTGACGCAGGTCATCGAGGAGACCACGCGCGCTCAGCAGGTGATCAAGATCTTCGGCGGCCATGACTACGAAAAAGGCCGCTTCCATGAGCGTGCCGAAAACCTGCGCCGCTACACCATGCGCATGACGACGGCATTCTCGGCGACCGTCCCGATCACGCAACTGATGACCGCCTGCGCGGTCGCATTGGTGATTGTGATGGCCTTGATTCAGTCCGGCAACGGTCAGATCACGGTAGGCGGCTTCGTCTCGTTCCTGACGGCAATGCTGATGCTGTTGGCGCCGCTCAAGCAACTGGCTGAGATCAACGGTCCTTTGCAACGCGGCATGGCAGCGGCGGAAGAAGTCTATATCCTGATCGACAAACCCACTGAGCGCACCGGCGGCGAAACGCTGAGCGCGCGCAGCACCGGCAAACTGGATCTGATAAATGTGGATTTTTCTTACCCGGGCCATGAGCAACTGGCGCTGAAAGGCATCAACCTGAACGTGCGGCCCGGCGAAACCATCGCCTTCGTCGGCATGTCAGGTGGTGGGAAATCAACATTGGTGAGCCTGATCCCCGGCTTCTACTCAACCACCGGCGGCGAAATTCAGCTGGACGGCAAACCGATCGAATCGATCTCTCTGATCAGCCTGCGCCAGCAAATCGCCATGGTGGGCCAGAACACGGTGTTGTTTGACGACACGCTGGCGGCCAACATCGCCTACGGCGACAGCCAACCTGATCCGGAACGCGTACGTGCGGCAGTGATCGCCGCGCATCTGACCGATGTCGTGGAAGGCATGCCGCAAGGTTTGGACACACGCATTGGCGACAACGGTTCTCGCTTGTCCGGCGGACAGCGCCAACGCGTCGCCATCGCGCGCGCCATCTACAAGGATGCGCCGATTCTGATCCTTGACGAAGCCACCTCGGCACTCGATACGGAATCGGAACGCGCAGTTCAATCGGCGCTGGATCGCCTGATGGACGGCCGTACCACGTTCGTCATTGCACATCGCCTGTCGACGATCGAACGCGCTGACCGCATCGTCGTGCTGGCGCATGGCCAGATCGTCGAAGTCGGCAACCATCAAGAGTTGCTGGCGAACGAAGGCGTGTACGCCAACCTCTATCGTTTGCAATTCTCGCAGCAAGCCGTATAAGAAAAATAGCAAAGAGACAGCGTACAGTAGCGGCAAACAGCAGAGAATCCAACCATGCCCCAGACCCTCATTCCAGCAGATGTACTGAAGAAATCGGACAAGATCCTGTTCATCGCCCACCTGGCGCTGGGCGATTTCACTTACCTGCAGAATTTTTTCCAGGCCTTCGCGCGCGCCAACCCGCATCTGAAAGTCCATCTGTGGGTGGATGAAGTACGCCGCACCAGCGACCCTGCGCAATGGAAGCATCTCGAGAAATATTCGCTCTACGACTGGGTCGCCGCCTGCCCGTTCTTCGACAAGATCTATACCCGCACCTACAGCCCGGCGCTGTACCAGGAATCGATCGAAGAAGCACAGCGCGAACACTATCCCATCGTGGTGTCGCTGGCGACGCTGCGGCCGCACTTGTACGCCGGCCTGGCGCGCAGCATCAGTCCGGACGGACTGGTCATCGGCATGAAGAAGCGCGTCAAGTTCTACCAGCCCCATCACCAATTGGCCTACCGCAAGCTCGATGCATCGATCCCGCCGTATGGCGTTGACCGCGCCGACCCGCAACACATCAGCGACGTCTATGCGCACTGGTTCAACCAGCTCAGCGGCCTGGACGTCGGCGCCGCTGAACGCTTCCCGTTCGTTGAAATTCCACAGCAGTGGCGCGACTACGCGCAAGACAAACTGGCGGCCTGGGGTTTCAAACCGACAGATGGCAACACTGGAAACACCGGCAAGCTGGTGTTCATCAACCCTTACGCCAAGACCAAAAAGCGTTGCTGGCCGCTCGAACATGTCGCCGAACTGATCATCGGGATGAAGAAGCTTGACGCCTGGCGCGACAGCACCTTCCTCGTCAACGCGGTGCCGCAGGAGCTGGAACATGCGCGCTCCGTGATCAGCGGCTACCAGCTGGAGCGCACCGAACTGTTCAGCGCCGAGGAGAATTTTTTCCAGCTGCCTGCCATCCTGGAGCGCTGCGACCTGATCATTTCGGTTGAAACCGCCGTGATGCACCTGGCCAACGCCGTGCATGTGCCGGTGATTGCCCTGATGCGCCAGAAGAATCCTGAATGGGTACCGATCGATCGCGCCAACAGCACCGTCATCACCGCCCCCAACCGCCGCGACTGGGTCAAGGCCGTCAGCGTGGAACAAGTATTGAAAGCCATCCAATGAATCCATCAGCGAATCAGCAAGCCGCAGCCGTGGGCAGCAACGGCAAACCATCGTTCCACATCGCCTTTTGTGTCGACAACAATTATTTCCGCGCGATGGGGGGCACCATCTCGTCCATCATCGACAACAATCCGGGCCAGCATTTCACGTTCCACGTACTGGCGTTCGAGGTTTCCGATGAGCATCAACGCCGCCTGAAAAAGTTGGAAGAAATGTATCCGGTCAGCACCCAGCTGCATCTGCTCGACCTGAGTTCGTTCACGCAGTTTTCGCATTTCATCGGTCACTCGCACTACTCGCTGTCGATCTTCACGCGGCTGGTGATCCCGACCGTGCTCAAGGGCCAGACCGACCGCGTGCTGTATCTTGACGCCGACATCCTGTGCGTCAACAAGCTCGATGAAATGGTCGACATGGACATCAGCGGCGACATCGCCGTGGTGGTTCCGGACGCGCCGGTCACGCTGCAGCGCCGCGTCGCTGCACTCAAGCTGAAGCACAACGAGTACTTCAACGGCGGCGTGATCTTCATCAACATCGACAGGTGGATCAGCGAAGACATCACCCAGCAGACGCTGGATGCGCTGCTCGACAGCAAGACCGACATGCGTTTCAACGACCAGGACGCGCTCAACATCGTGCTCAATGGCCGTGCGCGCTACATCTCGCCGCGCTGGAACTACCTGTACGACCTGATCCACGACCTCAACGTCAACAAGTTCGCGCTGCGTCCCGTCGGCAAGGCGGTGTTCGTGCACTTCGCCGGCGCCGTCAAACCCTGGACCGAATGGAGCGGTCATGACGCCCGCCATTTGTTCCGCAAGTACCTGGCGCTGACGCCATGGGCCGACATGCCGCTCGATCCGGAACCGAAGAACACCAAGGAAATGCGCATGCACTCGCGCTTCATGTATCGCCAGGGACGGCCGCTGGAAAGCTTCAAGTGGTATCTGCGCTATCTGCGCAAGCGCCACGCGAAATAAGCGCAGTGCACGTTTCGATTGCAACCGATTTTCTACCCACAGATATGCCTATCACTAGCAAGCACGTCCTCATCAGCCGCCAGGACAACATCGGCGACATTATCCTGACGCTGCCCATGGCCGCACGGCTCAAGCAACTCAACCCAGGCGTAAAAATAACGCTGCTTTGCCGCGCTTATGCTGCTGAGGTTGTCCGCTACTGCGACGATATCGACGATGTCGTCGAAATCGAGAGTATTAAAGACGATCTGTTCAGCTACCTGAAGCAATCTGATATCGACACGGTGATTCTGGCGCAACCGGATCATCCGTTGGTCAATGCGGCTTTCCGGGCTCGCATCCCTCATCGCATCGCCAATGCCAGACAAAAGATATATCAACTCCTTTACTGCAACCGCCGGGTGTATTTCAGCAAGGGACAGACCGACAACCACGAAGCGCAAATCAACTTCGAATTTCTGCGCCCGTATGGACTGACAGAAATACCGGATCGTTCACAGATACCGGCCTTGTATCACTTCAGTGTTCCGCAAGACCCCGCCAGCAGCGCACTGCTGGCGCCGCACGCTTTCAACCTGATTCTGCATACAAAATCCAACGGTCATGGCAGAGAATGGCCAATCACCTCATTTCTGGCAGTGGCGCAAGAACTCCGCCAGCAAACTGACGTGCACATCTGGCTCACCGGCAGCGCCAAAGAGGGGGAGTGGTTGCAACAGAATGCCCGCGAACTGCTGGCCTTGCCCAACGTGAGCAACATCTGCGGCACACAAACGCTCACACAGCTGACCAGCTTCATCAATCAGGCCGATGGCCTCATCGCCAGCGGCACCGGCCCATTACATATGGCGGCTGCACTGGGGACGCCCACGCTGGGCTTGTTTCCACCTGCACGTCCGATGCATCTCGGCCGTTGGGCCGCACTCGGCCCCCGTAGCAGCAATCTGAGCATAGGTGGCGAAGGATGCCCCGCTTGCCGCAACCGAGGTCACATCACGTGCGCCTGCATGCTGGCGATAACGCCGGCAGCAGTGATGGAGATCGCGCAAGGCTGGATCGAGGAAAAGCGCCGAATCACCGCCTGACTCAGCGGCAAGTCGGTACTGACTACCATGTCATATCGGCGGGATTGGGCAAGGTCTCGATGACACGCGACAGACTAATATCCTGAACACAGTCATCGTAGGCAATCGTCATGACGACCCGGCTGTTTTCCGTGTCGATCGGCATCCATTCGGGCGTATGCTGCCGCATCAAGGCAATCACGGGAACGCCGACCGCATTGGCAAGATGCATTACCGCCGTCTCGACGGAGATAATCAAGTCACATTGACTGAGTATTGCCGGTAACTGGAAAAAATTATCGGTAGCGCTGAACAAGCGTACTTTCGCGCACAAGGGATGGGATTCCAAGATGGCCTTGGTTTCATCCCATTGTTCCGGAACCGTATTGAGGATGAAGTCGCTTTCACTCCACTGCTCCAGCTTGCGCATTTCCTCTATCAGCTCCAACGCTTTTTGCACCGTCCAGCATCGTACATCCTGCTTGGACACCGGATTGACAAATATCAGGCGCGTCTGACGCTGGTCTTTTCCTGATATGCCCCATTGTTGCAAACGACGCGTTGCATCATCATTCCAGACGGGCGGAATGGCCAGATTCGGCATGCGGTCAGTACGGCTGATATCCAGTCCAAACAGCTGTCGAAACCAGCCCGCGTAGATTTCACTGACATGCTCCGCATTTTTTGGACGCTCTGGCAAACGCACATTCAGTCGCGCAAACACCCACTGTTTGAAAATATTCGGTGGACGATAACGCCGAGGAGGTTTGTAACGATTTTCAATGGCGGCGAGAAATCCGTTGCCGCCGATCCAGCTGATCAGACGCGCATAAAACGTCCGGTGCGACAGGCCAAACGAAACAACCAGAGGATATTGCTGCGATCGGGCTCGCCACAAGGAGCGCAGCATAACGAACGGGCTGTAGGTTTCTTTGTAGACCTTGCCGAAATACGGCACCGCGTCCAGCCAGTCGAACAGCGAGTATTTTTTCAGAGCTTGCCACTGCCTGAAATCGTAAGTCCGCCGGACTTCGTCGACCCAGATGTCGATCTGAATATGCGGATACGCCCGATGAAAAGCCTTGAAACAGGCTTCCATGTAAGTGAAATCGCCAATCGCCAGATGCGCGACGAACAAGACTTTATCCGCTTTCTGCAATAGCTCCGGAGGTACAAATTGAGTGTTCATAGGGGGATCCGGATCAGTGCGCAGCTGCGATCTGTCGCAACTCATATTTCTTTCGAATGATGAAGGACAGGCAAAATGCGATGCTCATAGCAAAAAACGTATCGCATATGCGCCACATGAACATGACGTCAACCAAGCCAAAAATAAAATAACCGAGACACACGGCTGCACCCATGGCAGCTGCGGCGACAACCTCCCGATCTGTGTGCCGCATATCTTTTATAAAATAATACAAAGGAACAAAATAGGTGGCAAGAATGCCAAGCAGGCCGAATATCCCATAGGTAGCCATGCTGAACAATACTTCATTATGCGAATGAGGATACATGGTTGTCTTGTCAGTGATGATGCCGCGCGCCGCATTCACCATCAGGGTATCGACAAACTTATCCCCGCCGACACCGAAAACCGGATTCTCTGCAAACATGAGCCAAGATACTTTCCACAATTGAAAACGCGTCCCTACTGAAGTGTCTTGGTTCTGCCCTGTGACATATTGGTGGATATCGTTGGCGGCCTCATGCACGCGCTTGTGCACGATAGACGTAGTGCTAAACGCCCCAGCCAGCAAAATGATCAGGATGGATGCCCGCAATATCACCTTGACCGAATAGGTATGTTTGGAAAAGACGATACATAACAGAACGATGAAGACAGGAACGGCGATCCATGCCCCGCGTGTCTGCGAAATATAAATGCTGTAAAGCCCGACCATGCCTGCCAATCCGTGAAGAATGTCTGTCAGCACGTTTTTTTTATCGATCCAGACGATAGAAAATACGGCAAAAATCGATAGCAACAGAGTGAGTTGGGAAAATACAATAATGGAAATAAAGTCGACTGGTTGTTGACGCACTGCGCCGTCGCTCGTGGCTGACACCAACATCAGCATTGCAATCACCGGCCCGATCAAGAATGCCCAGCGCAGGTGCTTGATTTGCCGGGTGGACATGGAAAGGCCGCCCAACGTCAGCAAACCGAGCAATGCCACATGCGATGGCACATCATAAGAACGGGCTCGAATGTTATTTTCAGCGATCTCGTGCAGCAAGATTGCGAGGACCATGCCCAAGGCCGAAATATGAACCCAACGGTATTCCAGCCAAACATGCAGGAGACCAACGTCTTGTTTCCTGACAGCGCCAATGGCATACGCGATCCCCACGACAGCCAAGAGGTAATAGGACGGATTTGCGATCTTTCCAATGACCAGAGACAACAGGAAAAACAGAAAAAAAGAAGTCCATGCCAACAGAGCGCAGATCGAAACACGTTTCATGATGTTATTTCTTTACTAATATTCAACAACCACAGACTCTTGTCCGAACGACTCGCGCAGCGACACCTGCAAACCGTCGCTCGGCACCACGCGCCAGGCGTCCCCCAACATGACTTCGCAGCCGACTCCCGATTGCACGTACTTCATCACGAACGGTAAGCCTTGCGGCTGACGATAGGATGACAGCGTGTCGCGCAGGTGCGCCGGGTCGACCCCCTTGTTGAGCGACACCACCACGCGCTGGCCGTACTGGATGCGCGCGGCGCCGATGTCCATGACTTTTTCGGCGGAGACGCGCAGTCCGCCGTTAAAGCGGTCTTCCGACACCTTGCCCTGCACGATCAGCAACTCGTCTTCCTTGAAGAAGGCCTTGTTCGGTTCGGCCAGTTCGCCATAGACCGTGACGTCGACCGTACCGCTGCCGTCGTCGAGCGACACGATCAGCAGCTTGCCGCGCTGGGTCATCTGCACCCGGATGCCGGTGATGATGCCGGCCAGCGAGCGCGGATCGCGTGACGGCTCCAGGCTGGAAATCTTGGTGCGCACGAACTGGCGCACTTCCTTTTCGTAGGCGTCGAACAGATGGCCGGACAGGTAGAAACCGAGCGCGGTCTTTTCTTCGGTAAGGCGCTGCTTGTCGCTCCATGCGCGCACCTGCACGTATTCCAGCGGCGTCTCGAGATCGCTGTCGTCGCCGCCGAACAGGCTGACCTGGTTGGCCGAGGCCTCCATTTGCTCAGCATTTTCCCATGCCAGGCCGACCGTGGCCTGCAGGACCGCGCGGTCGACGCCGAAGCAGTCGAAGGCGCCGGCGCGGATCAGCGAGTCGACCGTGCGGCGATTGATCTGCTTCTTGTCGACGCGTTTGGCGAAGTCGAACAAATCCTTGAACGGACCGTCCTGGCGCGCCGCGATGATAGCTTCGATGGCGCTCTGGCCGGAACCCTTGACGGCGCCCAGGCCATAGCGAATGTGCACGGCCTTCTTGCCCGGCTCGCCGACGGGGATGAAGCGGTAGTCGGACAGATTGATGTCGGGCGGCAGCAGGCTCAGGCCGCAGACGTCGAGCGAGTCCTCGACCAGGATCTTGATCTTTTCGGTGTCGTCCATGGCGAGCGACAAGTTGGCGGCCATGAACGCGGCGGGATGATGTGCCTTAAGATAGGCGGTGTGATACGACAGCAGCGCATAGGCGGCGGCATGCGACTTGTTGAAGCCGTAGCCGGCGAACTTTTCCATCAAGTCGAAGATTTCATCGGCCTTCTCCTGCGACAGGCCGTCCTTGGCGGCGCCTTCGCGGAAGATGTTGCGATGCTCGGCCATCTCTTCGGCTTTCTTCTTGCCCATCGCGCGGCGCAGCAAGTCGGCGCCGCCCAGTGAGTAACCGCCGACCACCTGCGCCATTTGCATGACCTGCTCCTGATAGACCATGATGCCGTAGGTCTCGGACAGGATGCCTTCGGTGCGCGGATCGGGATAGTCGAACTTTTCGCCGTGCTTGCGTTTGCAGAAATCGGGGATCAGGTCCATTGGGCCGGGACGGTATAGCGCCACCAGTGCAATGATGTCTTCGAAGCGGTCGGGACGCGCGTCTTTCAGCATGCCTTGCATGCCGCGGCTTTCCAGCTGGAAGACGGCGACCGTCTTGGCCTTGGTCAGCAGGTCGTACGAAGCGCGGTCCGTCAGCGGCAGCCGGGCCAAGTCGAAATCGGCCATGTTCGGATCGAGCTGCTTGATGTAGCGCACCGCGCGATCGAGGATGGTCAGCGTGGTCAGACCCAGGAAGTCGAACTTCACCAGGCCGACGGCTTCGACGTCGTCCTTGTCGTACTGCGACACCACGCCGGCGTCGCCGCCCTGCGTGTACAGCGGACAAAAATCGGTCAGCTTGCCCGGCGCGATCAGCACACCGCCGGCGTGCATGCCGATATTGCGGGCGATGCCTTCGACCTGCTGGGCCAGGCCCATCAGTTGCTTCACTTCTTCTTCGTTCTCGAGACGCTCTTTCAGCAGCGGCTCTTCCTCGATGGCGTCGGCCAGCGTGACCAGCTTGCCCGGCTTGAACGGGATCAGCTTGGAAATGCCGTCGCAGAAGTTGTAGCCCAGATCGAGCACGCGACCGACGTCGCGCACCGCGCCCTTGGCCGCCATGGTGCCGAAGGTGGCGATCTGCGAGACCGCCTCCTTGCCGTAGCGATCCTTGACGTACTGGATGACGCGGTCGCGCCCTTCCTGGCAAAAATCGATGTCGAAGTCGGGCATCGAAACCCGTTCAGGATTAAGGAAACGCTCGAACAGCAGGTTGTATTCGAGTGGGTCCAGGTCGGTAATAGACAACGCATACGCCACCAGCGAGCCGGCGCCCGAACCCCGGCCGGGACCGACCGGCACGCCATTGTTCTTGGCCCACTGGATGAAGTCGGCCACGATCAGGAAGTAGCCCGGAAATTTCATCTTGATGATGGTGTCGTTCTCGAACTTCAGGCGCGCCTCGTAACGCGGACGCTCCTTCTCGCGACGGGCTTCATCGGGATACAGATGCTTGAGGCGCGCTTCCAGGCCGATCCTGGTTTCGGCCACCAGGAAGTCGTCGATGGTCATGCCGTCGGGGGTCGGGAAATTCGGCAGCTGCGGCTTGCCCAGCGTCAGCATCAGGTTGCAGCGCTTGGCGATTTCAATCGTGTTCTGCACCGCCCCCGGCAAGTCGGCGAACAAGGCCGCCATCTCGGCCTGGGTCTTGAAATTCTGCTGCTCGTTGAAACGGCGCACACGCCGCGCATTGGCCAGGATCTCGCCTTCGGCGATGCAGGTGCGCGCTTCATGCGCGACGAATTCCTCCTGCGACAGGAACTGGATCGGATGCGTGGCCACCACCGGCAGGCCAAGGCGCGCCGCCAAGGCGACCGACTGGCGCACCTGGACTTCCATGTTGGGTTGGTTGGCACGCTGGATTTCAACGTAAAACGCGCCCGGGAAAAGCTCGCTCCAGCGCTGTGCAGCGCGCTCGGCTGCCGCCACGTTGCCGTTTTCGATGGCGATGCCGACGTCGCCGAAATGCGCTCCCGACAAAGCGATCAGGCCGTTGCCGCCTTCTTCGTGGCGCAGTTGTTCCAGCCACTCGGGGCGCAGTTCGGCGCGGCCGCGATGCAGGTTCGTGAGCCAGGCCCGGCTGAGCAGGTCGCACAGTTGCAGGTAGCCGTGATGGTCCTTGACCAGCAGCAGCAGGCGCGAAGGCTTGTCGCGGTCGTCGTCGTTGCTGATCCAGACGTCGCAGCCGGCGATCGGCTTGACGCCCTTGCCGCGCGCGCCCTTGTAGAACTTGACCATGCCGAACAGGTTGGCCAGGTCGGTGATCGCCAGCGCGGCCTGACCGTCCTTGGCGGCCGCCTTGACGACGTCGTCGATGCGCACCAGGCCGTCGACGATGGAATACTCGGAATGGAGTCGAAGATGTACGAATTGCGGTGTAGTCATAGCCCGCTATTTTACCGTGCCGTGACACGAGGCCCGCCTCGAATTTACATTGCAAGGGACTTGCTGCCGCCGTTATCCGTCGTGAATCCGGCACCGGCTTGTTTGATCTGCATCATGGCACTCGCAAATTGCTCCCGGCGGCCATCGCAGAACCGGCCCGAGGCGTTTATAATGCTGTTAATTCAAAGACTTAGGCAATACCATCATGCAAGAAATGCAAGAAATACAAGAAGCGCAACAAACCCGACAACTGCAACAAATGCAGGAATCCGAGGATTCTTACGTCAACATCGCCGCCTACAAGTTCATCACCTTCAGCGATACGCTGGAGCAACGCCCGGTGTTCCTGGCGTTTTGTCAGCAGCACAATCTGCGCGGCACCGTCATCCTCAGCCCGGAAGGCATCAACCTGTTCCTGGCCGGCAAGCGTGCCGATATCGACGCATTCCTGGCATGGCTGCGCGCCGACGCGCGCTTCGCCGACATCGAGGTCAAGGAGAGCTATTCCGCGCACCAGCCCTTCAACCGCATGCTGGTCAAGCTCAAGGCCGAGATCATCACGATGAAGCATCCGCTGATCAAGCCGGAAGAAGGCCGCGCGCCCTTCGTCGATGCCGTGACGCTGAAGCGCTGGCTGGACCAGGGTCACGACGACAACGGCAAACCGGTGGTCATGGTCGACACGCGCAACGCCTTTGAAGTCGACGTCGGCACCTTCGAGAACACCATCGACTACCGCATCAACAAGTTCACCGAGTTTCCGCAAGTCATCGCCGACCACAAGGACGAGCTCAACGACAAGACCGTGGTCACCTTCTGCACCGGTGGCATCCGCTGCGAAAAGGCGGCGATCCACATGCAGAACATCGGCTACGACAGCGTCTACCAACTGGAGGGCGGCATCCTCAAGTACTTCGAGGAAGTCGGCGGTGCGCACTACCAGGGCGATTGCTTCGTGTTCGACTACCGCACCGCGCTCAATCCGCAACTGCAAGAAACCCAGACCGCGCAGTGTTTCGCCTGCCGCGCCGTAGTGACGCCGCGCGAGCAATTGTCGCCGGCCTATGTGCCCGGCAAGTCGTGCCCGCATTGCGCGCCGGAAGCGGCCGCTGCAGTTGCGGCTGCCAACCCAACCACGACCGTCAGCGCCTGACCTCATCCGGTTCCGGGCAACAAAAAGCCCACCTCGCGGTGGGCTTTTTGCATGGGAGCGTAAGAACTGAAAGCAGCTTACTTCTTGAACTGCGCCGCCGTTTCGGCAACACGCTTGCCGAACAGCTTGGCGGTTTCCAGGTCGCCCGGCAGTGGGCCTTCTTCCGGCGACGAGTCCGACGGGCTTTGCGCCATCAGGCCGGAGAAAGAACCGACGAAGTTGATGTCGTTGCGCTGCGCCGCCTTGGAATTGGACGGCATCAGGCCGGTGCCGACCCAGATCATGCTCTGCTGCATGCCCAGCGTAAACAGGTAGTGCAGGGTCGACAACTTGTCGCCGTTCATCGTCGCGGAATTGGTGAAACCGGCGCCGATCTTGTCTTTCCACTTTTGCGTGAACCATGGCTTGGAAGTGGCGTCGGCAAATTTCTTGAATTGCCAGGACACCGAACCCATGTAGGTCGGCGAGCCGAAGATGATGGCGTCGGCGGCGTCCAGCGTGGCCCAGTCGGCGTCGGTGATGTTGCCTTCGGCGCTGATGGCAATCAGGTCGACGGTCGTGCCGGCGGCCGCTGCGGCGCCTGCCTGGACGGCTTCTGCCTGTTTCTTGGTGTGGCCGTAGCCGGAGTGATAAACGATGGCGACTTTGCTCATGTCGATTTCCTTGTTGTTGTGAGTTAAACCGGGGGAAAACAGGGAACGATGCTGCACCGCGGAGGATAACCTCCAGCAGCACATTTGTGCAGCGCTCGTACAAATTTTTTGGTGCTGATTTACACTATATCCAATGGCCTGCCGCAGGATAAGCAGCGAAATTTAGACATCTCATTCAAAAAATTTAAACAAGCGTAGTACGCCCCGCATGAACCTGACGCTGGAATCCCTGCAAATCCTCGACATGATCGACCGCAAAGGCAGTTTTGCCGCCGCCGCCGTGGCGCTCGACCGCGTGCCGTCGGCGCTGACCTACAGCGTGCGCAAGCTTGAGGACGACCTCGACGTGCTGCTCTTCGACCGCCGCGGCCATCGCGCCACACTGACACCGGCCGGGCGCGAATTGCTGGTCGAAGGCCGCCATTTGCTGGCTGCCGCCGACGATCTCGAGCAACGCGTCAAACGCACCGCCACCGGCCGCGAGACGGAGTTGCGCATTGTCCTCAACAGCATCATTCCGTTTGCCAACATGCTGCCGCTGATCGCCGCCTTTGACCGCGAAGCCGGCGGCACACGCCTGCGCTTCACGCCGGGAGTGCTGTCCGGCACCTGGGACGACATGCTGGCCGGACGCGCCGACCTGGTCATCGGCGCGACTCTGGACGGGCCCGAGATCGTGCGCACCAGCGGCCGCTTCCAGACGCGCCAGCTGGGCACGATCGAATGGATATTCGCCGTGGCGCCGGGCCATCCCCTGGCCGATGCGCCGGAGCCGCTGTCGCCGGAACTGGTGCGCCGGCATCGCGCCGTGGCCGTCGGCGACAGCAGTCGCAACCATCCCGGCCTGACCATGGGCCTGCTGGCCGGGCAAGACACGCTGACCGTGCCGACGGTATCGGCCAAACTGCAGGCGCAACTGACCGGGCTCGGCTGCGGCCACTTGCCGCGCTACTGGGCGGCGCCTTACCTGGCCAGCGGCGCGTTGATCGAGAAACAGACCCAGATGAGCAAACCGCATGAAAATTTCCTGATCGCCTGGCCCAAGGCGGAGCAGGGAAAATCGCTGAAATGGTTCTTGCAGCACCTGTCGCAACCCGAAGTCCAGCGCGCGCTGCTGAGCGGCGCTCCCCATCATGAATGATATCGACCACTACGTCGGCCGCTTCGCGCCGTCCCCTTCCGGCCCCTTGCATGCCGGCTCGCTGGCCGCCGCCATGGCCAGCTTCCTGGATGCACGGGTTCACGGCGGACGCTGGCTATTGCGCATCGAAGACATCGACGAGACACGCACCGTGGACGGCGCCGCGCAGGAGATCGAAACCGCGCTGCATACACTGGGCATGCGCTGGGATGGTCCGGTGCTGGTGCAGAGCGAACGCAAGCAACGCTACCTCGATGCCTGCGCGCGCATCGCCGGACACGTCTACCCCTGCGGCTGCACGCGCAAGGAAATCGCCGATTCCAGCCTCGGCACCGGGGCCGACGGCGCCGCCATTTATCCCGGCACCTGTCGTCATGGACTGGCACCGGGCAAGCAGGCGCGCACGCTGCGCTTGCGGGTGCCGGATACGGGTGACGAAGGCGAAGAAATCAGCTTCATGGATCGCTGGCTGGGCCGGCAAAGCCAGCACCTGGCGACGCAAGCCGGGGATTTCGTGTTGAAGCGCGCCGACGGTTTCTGGGCGTATCAATTGGCGGTGGTGGTGGACGATGAGGAACAGGGCGTAACGCACATCGTGCGCGGCGCCGATCTGCTCGATTCGACCGCACGCCAGATTTACCTGCAGCGCTTGCTGGGTTATCCGACGCCGGCGTATCTGCATGTGCCGCTGGTGCTGCACAGCGATGGCGAGAAACTGTCGAAGCAGAACGGCGCGCAAGCGCTCGACCTTGAGCGTCCATTGGAAGCGTTGCAGCGGGCTGCGACGTTTCTGGGCCTGGACATGACAACGGCGACCGAAGTCGCCGCATTCTGGGAGCAGGCGCTGCCGGCATGGCAGCGTCGCCTGGCTGCGCTGGGGTCCTGATCAGCGCTTGGGCATGCCGCCCAACAATGCCGCCACCTTGTGCTTGGATGGCTTGCTTGCCGGCTTGGCGGCGCTGACGGCAGCGTCAACCGGCGCTGGTGCAGCAGTCGGTTCGTAAGGCTTCAGGAACCACGGATCGACCTTCTCGCGGCGCGCGCCGCCACCGCCGCTGCGGCCGTAGGATTGCGTATCGCGGCGCACGCTGGAGCGCTCGCCATCCCGTTCGGCACTGCTGGAAGATGCACTGCTGCGCTCACCGCGATCGCCACGTTCAGTACGCTCGCCGCGTCCGCCGCGCTCCGGGCGTTCACCACGCTCACCACCGCGATCACTGCGCTGACGCGGCACGAAGCCCGCCAGTTCAGCACGCACGAACTTGATCTTGATCAGTTTCTCAATGTCGACCAACAGGCGTTCATCCTTGTCCGAGAACAAGGAAATCGCATCGCCCGACGCGCCCGCACGACCGGTGCGGCCGATGCGGTGGACGTAATCCTCGGCGTTGTACGGCAAGTCGATATTGATCACGCACGGCAGGTCGGTAATGTCGAGACCGCGCGCGGCAACGTCGGTTGCCACCAGCACTTCGACCTGACCCTGCTTGAAGGCTTCCAGTGCGGCCATGCGCTCGCCCTGGGTTTTGTCGCCATGGATCGCGGAAGCCTTGACGCCGTCGTTCTCGAGCTGGCGCGCCAGCTTGGAAGCGCCGATCTTGGTATTCGAAAATACGATCACCTGCTTCAGTTGCCGCTCACGGATGATATGCGCAACGGCGTCGCTCTTGGCGTCTTCGTTGACTTTGTAGATGGTCTGCGTCACGCGATCGGCGGTGGCGTTGCTGCGCGCCACTTCGATGGTGACCGGGTTGTTCTGGAAGCTGGCGGCCAGCTTCTTGATTTCCGGCGAAAAGGTCGCCGAGAACATCAGGTTCTGGCGTTGCTTCGGCAGCAGGTTGATGATGCGCTGCAAATCCGGCAGGAAGCCCATGTCGAGCATGCGGTCGGCTTCGTCCATGACCAGAATCTGCGTTTGCGACAGGTTCACGGTCTTTTGCTGGACGTGGTCGAGCAGGCGGCCCGGCGTGGCGATGACGATTTCAACGCCGGCGCGCAGGGTCGCGGTTTGCGGCGCCATATCGACACCGCCGAACACCACGGTGGAGCGCAACGGCGTGAAGCGGGAATAGGCTTTGACGTTATCCGCGACCTGGTCGGCCAACTCGCGGGTAGGGGTCAGGATCAGCGCGCGCACCGGATGGCGCGCCGGCGACATGCTGGTGCTGGCGTGCGCCAGCAGCAACTGGATGATCGGCAGCGAGAAGCCGGCCGTCTTGCCGGTGCCGGTTTGCGCGGCACCCATGACGTCGCGGCCCTGCAACACGATCGGAATCGCCTGCTCCTGAATCGGCGTTGGATGGATGTAGCCCTGCGCCGTCAGCGCCTTCAGGATATCGGGAGAGAGGCCAAAGTCCTCGAAGCGGACGGCAGGCGTTTCTGGTGTTGCGGTTTCAGGCAATTGCTCAGGCATGTTTGGAGAGTGTCCTCAGGCGAACCCTGCGTGAATCAATGCAATGCGACACAATATTCTGCACAGCAGATTGCGGCGGATACATTCGCGAAGAGGCTCTGTAGCTTTCAGTAAAAACGGATGTTTGACATATCGCGCGACGCCGCTCATGCAAGATCATGCAGGAAAACGGGAGGCTCGCGTCAAGAAATTGCCGACAGGAAATCGCCCGGCAAACCGCTATTATACGCCGCCCGGCAATTTGGCTTCATGACAGTTTCATGTCGCTTGCCATCGACGATGGCAAAACGACAAGACGACGCCGGCGCGGCTCCGGCAACCGAAGCCGCGCCATAGGAGAATCAGGCGATCGTGATGTTCAGATCGACCAGGCCGTCGACGTGGCCGTGCAACTTGTCGCCCTTGACCACCGCGCCGACGCCTTCCGGCGTGCCGGTATAGATCAGGTCGCCGGGGAACAGCTCAACCAGTCCCGACAGGTAGGAAATGGTCTCGGCGACATTCCAGATCAGGTCCGACAAATCGCCCTGCTGGCGCATTTCGCCGTTGACCTTCAGCCAGATCGCGCCTTGCCCGGGGTGACCGGTCTTCGCTACCGGCAGCAACGGCGCGCACGGCGCCGAGTGGTCGAAACCCTTGCCCATGTCCCAGGGGCGTCCCAATTTCTTGGCTTCGCCTTGCAGGTCGCGGCGCGTCATGTCGAGCCCGACGGCGTAGCCGAACACCAGGTCCAGCGCCCGGTCGGCCGGCACGTCGCGGCCGCCCTTGCCTAACGCGACCACCAGTTCGATCTCGTGCTGGTAGTCACTGGTCTTGCTCGGATACGGCACGGCGCTGTCGTTGGGCATGATGGCATCGGCCGGTTTCATGAAAAAAAACGGCGCTTCGCGGTTTGGATCGTGGCCCATTTCACGTGCATGGGCCGCATAGTTGCGGCCGACACAGTAAACGCGACGGACCGGAAAAGGATCGCCGTCCACGACAGGGACGGTGGTGACGGCGGGAACGGGAATGGCGTAAGACATGCGGGAGCTCCGTAAGTATTCTGATGAAACGGGATGCGGGGACGCCGTTGAGGCCTTGCGAGTGTAAAAGAAAACGCGCGCACGCGCAGGCTACCGGCGGCAAATTCCGACATGAGCGGGGCTTTTTTGTGTAGCATCGTCGGACTTGGCACCTCGTTTGACGCATTGTCACGCGACCGGCAACCGAATTCTGCAACCGACCTCACCTATGCGCCCCAACCAAAATCCCGCAGCAGCCGCAGCGCAAATCCAGCAGGCAGTCGCACTGCATCAGAGCGGCCAACTCGACAAGGCGGAAGCCCTGTATACCAAGGTGCTCTCCAAATTTCCCAAGCATTTCCAGGCGCTGTACCTGCTCGGCATGCTTGAACTGCATCGAAAGAATTACAAGGAAGCGCTGGACCTGATCGACGCCGCACTGAAGATCAACCCGACCCATATCGATGCCCTGTTTGATCGCTCCACCATCCTCGAGGACACCGAACGCTACACCGAAGCCCTGCGCAGCTACGACCTGGTGCTGGCGCTGAAATCCGACTTTACCGAAGCGCTGTACCGGCGCGGCAACGTGCTGCGCGCCCTGAAGCGCCACATGGAAGCGCTGGATTGCTATAAACGCGTGCTGGCGGTCAAACCCGACCATGCCCAGGCATGGCTCAAGCAGGGCAATTCGCTCAATGACCTGGGTCGCTTGCGTGAAGCGCTGACCTGCTACGAAAAAGCCGTCGAAGTCGCGCCCGAATATCCCGAAGCGCTGTTCAACCTGGCCAACACGCTCAAGGAATTCGGTCGCCTCGACGACGCCATGGCACTTTACGACAAGGTGCTGAAGATCGAACCGGATTTTGCCGAAGCGATCGCCAACCGCGCCGTGCTGCTGGGCGGACAAAACCGGCCGGAACAAGCGCTGGCCGATTACGACCAGGCGCTGCAACTGCTGCCCAATTCCACCGAAGCGCTCTACAACCGCGCCGTCACGCTGGAAGAACTGCAGCGCTACGACGAAGCCATCGCGACTTACGGCCAAGTGCCGCAGAACGACCCGAACTACCCGTCGGCGCGCTGGAATACCGCCCTGGCCAATCTGAAACTGGGCAATCTGGAAGCCGGCTGGCGCCAGTATGAATACCGCTGGCAGACCGAACAGATGAAGAAGACCCAGCGTCATTTCAACCAACCGCTGTGGCTGGGACAGGAATCGCTGCTGGGCAAAACCATCCTGCTGCATTCCGAACAAGGTTTCGGCGACACCCTGCAATTCCTGCGTTACGTGCCGTTGCTGACCGAACGCGGCGCGCGCGTGATCCTGCAGGTGCAACCGGCGTTGAAACCGTTGCTGGCCAGGTTCAAGGGACTCACAGCCCTGCTGGCGACCGGCGAACAGACACCGCCGTTCGACCTGCATTGCCCACTGATGAGTTTGCCGCTGGCGTTGGAGACATTCGCACTGGAGGATATCCCGAACCGGACATACCTGTCGGCCGATCCGGTCAAGTCGGAAAGCTGGCGCGTGCGGCTGGGAGACAAACACAAGCCGCGCGTCGGCCTGGTCTGGTCCGGCAGCAATCCGCGCGCCAACAGCCCGGCGAGCCAGCGCCTCGACGCCGCGCGTTCTGTGCCGTTCGCCGCCTTGTCGCCGCTGCTGCAAAACGACGCGATCGACTATTACTCGCTGCAAGTCTCCGACAACGCGCTGATGCAATTGCGCATGCATGGCGACGGCAAGCGCGTTGCCGATCATTCGCGCGACCTGCAGGATTTCTCCGACACTGCCGCGCTGATCGATAACCTCGACCTGGTGATCTCGGTCGACACCGCCGTTGCGCACCTCGCCGGCGCGCTCGGCAAGCCGGTATGGCTGCTCAATCGCTACAACCCCGACTGGCGCTGGCTGCTCGAACGCAGTGACTCGCCGTGGTATCCGAGCATGCGGATTTTCCGCCAGAGCAAGGCCGGCGACTGGAGCGACGTAATCCAGCAGGTGCAGGCCGAACTGCGAACGCAAACGCAACGCTGAAAAAAAAGCCCGGCAATCTTGCCGGGCTTTTTCATCTTCAAACCTTTTACCTAGCCGCCGAAACGTACTTCCGGCAATCCGCGCACACCGTCCAGCGTCACCGCGAACAAACCGCCGGCAGCGGGCTCGCGCTCCCGCGCTGCGTCGTCCATGCCTTCATGTGCGGTGGTCACATACAAGGTGTCGAGATTGGCGCCGCCGAACGCCGGGCAGCTCGGTTGCGACACCGGCACCGCAACAATGCGGTCAACCAGGCCATCCGGCGCGTAGCGCACCACGCGGGCGCCGCCCCATTGCGCATTCCACAGGTAACCCCGGCTGTCGATGGCGGACCCGTCGGGGCTACCCTTCTCCCCCGCCAGATCGACGAACACTTTCTCCGCGCCGATCGCACCGCTGGCGGGATCGTAATCGCAGCACATGATCTTGCCCTGCATGGTGTCGCAGAAATACATGCGTGCGCCATCCGGACTGAAACAGATGCTGTTGGAAATCGCCACGCCCGGCAACGGCAGGCGCTCGAGGCTGAGATCGGTGTTGAGCCGGTAGAAGCTGCCGATCGGCGCGCGCCCCTTGTCTTCGTTGAGCGTACCGAACACGAAACGTCCCTGGCGATCGCAGCGGCCGTCGTTCAGGCGTGTGGTCGGCAGGTCTTGTTCCACTGCAAGAATGGTCGTAACCTCGCCGCTGTCCAGGTTGAAGAACGCCAGACGCGACGCCAGGCCGATCAGCAGCCGATCGGTGTGCGCGGTCAATGCGAACACCGACAGGCGTTCCGGCATGGGCCAGCTGCGTGTGGCGCCATTCGCCGGATTGTGATTCCACAGCGTTGCTCCCTGGATGTCGGTCCAGAATATCGATTGCGTCCTGTCGCACCAGATCGCGCATTCGCCGAGTTCATGTTTACCGTCAACGATCAGGCTTGCTTGCATGGGATGTCTGCTCCGTGAGGGAAAATCCTGTCGCTGATTTCCCGGTGATGAAGAATGATGAAAAGGGGTAATTCGAAACTTTAAACGAAAAGAGGCAAGCCGTGGCTTGCCTCCTTCCGCTGCTGCATTGTTACTGCGCTCTGCCGCTCGTTACGATCGGATCCTCATACGATCAGAACGAGTGGGCAATGCCCACGTAGCCGCCGGTCTGGCTTTGGCCGGCCAGTGGCGCACCGGCTTCGTCGGCTTCCAGAGAGAAGGTGCCCGCACCGCTGTTGCGAACCGTGCCCGCGCCGATGTACAGCAAGGTGCGCTTGGACAGGTTGTAGTTCAGGCCGGCCATGTACAGGTTGGCCGAGCCGCCGTTGTTGTTGGCGTTGACGTGGAATACCGAACCGATCAACGTCAAAGCAGGCGACAGCTGATAGTTGGCGCCGACCCAATAGTGATTGACCTTGTCCGTCGAGCCAGGTGCAACATCCGGCGCTTTCAGGTTTTCGTAGCCCAGGTACAGCTTCAGCTTGTCGATGGTGTAGGTACCGCCCAGGATCAACTCCTTGGAGGAGTCATAGACGTTGCCGGCAGTGGTGGTTCCATCCTGGTTCGTCTTGATGCTGCCGTACTTCCCATTGGCGTCGCGCACCAGATCATAGATCGCGCGCAGTTCCAGGCCCTGGTTTTGATACACCAGCGAGACGCCGTCCTTGCGACCCTTGGTGGTCGAGCCGGCTTTTTCGCCGAGGCTGGTCTGGAACGTGGCGTTGAAGCCGCCCCAGGTCGGCGTCTGGTATTCGATGATGTTGCTGGCGCCGCCCCAGTTGCGGCCATGCACCAGATTGGCGGTGCCGATCCATTGCTGACCGGTCGGATCGAGGAACCACACATCATTGTCGATGAACAGGTTCTTGCCGACCTTGATCGAACCGGCGCTGCCGTTCAGGCCGACGTAAGAACGACGGTTGAACAATTCAGGACCGTTGGTTTTGCCGGTCGTCGCGCCGAAGCCCGACTCCAGCAGGAAGAAACTGTTCAGGCCGCCGCCCAGATCTTCTTTCCCCTTGAAGCCGATCATGCTCGTGCCCCACTGGTTGCTGGCTGCACGCACTTGCGTGCCGGTGTTGCCGTTGGCCTGGTGCACATTGCTTTGCACGTCAACGCCTGCGACGACGCGACCGTAAATGGTGACGCTGTCTTCCGCCTGTGCGGACGCCAGGCATGCGCCGAACAAGGAGGCCGTGCCCAAGGCCTTGAGAATGGTTTTGGTTGAGATGGACTGAGTCATCGTGAAGTCTCCGTAGATCTTTATAGTCAACAGGGTGGAGTCGATTGCTGCACCCTCACTTTTTTTGTATGAAACCCACGTTGAATCGGCGCGCAAAAATCCTCCTCGATACCGGTTTTTACAACCGTTCGATCAGCATTCCGTCAGCTTTATTTCAACGTGAAGTCCAGAACGTGAAACCGTCTGGACTGGGCTAGATACTAAGGATTTGCGACATATATTTCTAATGAATTATTTGCCTCAGCCGATACTTGATTTGATATCATCCAGAGATATAAAAAAGGTAGCGGAGACAAATGAAAAACAGCGACCCGAACTGGTTCCTGCGCGCGCGATTGAAGACCCGCCAACTGCTGTTGCTGATCGCCCTGGACGATGAACGCAACATCCATCGCGCCGCCAACGAACTCAACATGACGCAGCCTGCGGCATCCAAGCAATTGAAGGATCTCGAGGACATGCTCGGCGTGACCTTGTTCGATCGCCTGCCGCGCGGCATGCGCCCGACCATCTACGGCGAAGCGATGATCCGCCACTCGCGCATGGCGCTCACCAGCCTGTCGAAAGCGCACGAAGACATCGTCGCACTGAAGTCCGGCCTGTCCGGCCAGGTCGACGTCGGCGTGATCCTGTCGCCGGGCCTGTCGCTAGTGCCGGCGGCGATTGCACGCGTCAAGGAACATTCACCCATGCTGCGCATCGGGGTCGAAGTCGAGAGCAGCAACATCTTGCTGGCGCGGTTGCTACGCGGCGATCTGGACTTCCTGGTGGCGCGCATCCTCGATGAAGAAGTCAGCCACAACCTGCACTACGAAGAACTGTCCGACGAACCGATCTGCGCGGTCGCCCGCGTCGGTCATCCGCTGCACGAGCACAAGAACATGACGCTCAAGGACATCGTCGATCATCCCTGGATCATGGCGCCCAAGGGCAGCATCCTGCGCAGCCGCGTCGACCTGATGTTCCGCAAGAGCGGCCTGACGCCGCCGGCCAATGTGGTCGACACCACCGCGATCCTGACCATCACCAGCCTGTTGCAGCAGACCGATTTCCTCTACGCGATGCCGACCGAAGTCGCGCGCTATTATTCGCAGGCCCGTCTGATGGATCTGTTGCCGATCGAGTTGCCCTGCAAGATGGACGGCTTCGGCATCATCACCCGCCGCGAACACCTGCTGTCGCCGGGGGCGGTGATTTTGCAACAGGCAATCCGGGACGTAGCGAAAACGATTTACTAGTTTTTTAATTTTTCAGCCATAAAAAAAGCGAGACCTGAAGTCTCGCTTTTTTGTTCCCTATCCGGAGAATCATGCCGCGACATCATCCGGTGAATGCTCCCTGAGCCAGTCGGTCAATGCCGCGTCGACACGTGTTTGCCAGCCCGGCCCGGTAGCGCGAAATTTGTCGACAACGTCAGGCGACAGCCGGATCGTGATGCGTTCCTTCGTTGTCTCGGCGACAGGGCGACCGCGCGGTTTCAATTTCGCCTGCAACGATGCCGGCAGCGCCGACACTTTCTTCATGCCGGCAATGTCGCGCTTCCCCAGCGAATGGACTTCGCCGTCCTTGCCGGTCAATGACTTATTGCGATTCATAGTGTTTTACCTCCCTTGAGTTTGCCTTGTGGAAGCTGATTAAACGAATGCCATTCTCAGTTTCAACGAAGCACAGCACATGCAGACGATCTTCCAGGTAGCCGATGGCGACGACACGGTTTTCACCGTATTCATGGCGATCATCAATGGCATACAACGGGGTTTCAAAATCGAAATCTGCAACGCGATCGAATGGCAATCCGCGCTCCTCAATATTGCGATTGTTCTTATCAGCGTCGTACGTGATCTCCACCGATTTATTGCATGCACAAAAAATAAGACCGTCAATTTATTTATTGTACATACAATAAATAAATTGACGGTCTTGTCTGAGGCCATGCATTTATGCCGCTAACGGTGCTTCTTCGTCAATTTTTAGACGCTCGCGAACCTGTTCACGCCCAGCCGGCGTCTACGATGAACTCTTGTGCGGTACACATGACGCTCTCATCCGACGCCAGGAACAGCACCATGCGCGCCAGATGCCACGGCAGCAATTCGCCTTGCAGGCATTGGTTGCGCGCGATGTCTTCCTTGCCCTTCTCGTCCAGCCACAATTCGATCTGGCGTTCCGTCATGACCCAGCCCGGCGTCACGGTATTGACGCGAATGTTATGCGCGCCGAGATCGCGGGCCAGGCCGCGCGTCAGGCCCAGCACCGACGACTTGGCCGTGGTGTAGACCGGGAAACCGCCGCTCGACGTGTGCCAGCTGATCGAGCTGAAGTTGATGATGGACCCGGCCTTCTTCCTGATCATGCCCGGCGCCACCGCCTGCACGGCAAAGAACGAAGGGCGCTGGTTGATGGCGATGCGGTTGTCCCAGTATTCCTGCGTCACGTCTTCCAGCTTGTGACGCTCGTCATTGGCCGCATTGTTGACCAGCACGTCGAAGTCGCCCAGTTGTGCAGCCAGCTCCTTGATGGTGTTTTGCAACGATGCTATGTCGCGCAGGTCGCAGTAACGGAACGATGGCGCAGTGTAACCGGCGTCGGCGATCTGCTTGCACAGGGCTTCGCTGGCGTCCTTGGCGATGTCGACGAAAGCGACGACGGCGCCTTGTTCCGCCAGCGCGCTGACGATGGCAGCACCGATGCCGGTGCCGCCGCCGGTGATGAAGACGCGCTTGCCCTTGAGGCTCGGGTAGCTCGCCAATTGATAGGTTGCAGACATTTTCTCTCCAGAATTGAATGACGCCTTACAGGACGGTGACGTGCGGGTGCGGCACGTCGTCCAGGCTGAGGCGATTGCGCAGCGCCGGGCCGAATGCGGCGACATCGATTTCAAACGTCTCGCCGGGCGCGACGGTGATATTGTCGGAGCAGCTCAGCGTCGCCGTGCCGAAGAAATGGATGTGCACGTCGCCGGGACGGCGGAACAGCGGATACTTGAAGTGGTGGTATTCCAGGTTCGACACGGTGTGCGACATGTTGTCCTCGCCGCTGACGAAAGGTTTCTCCCAGCGCACCTTGCCGTCTTGCGCACGAATGCGCGACATGCCTTGCACGTGTGCCGGCAATTCACCCACCAGCAATGCCGGACCGACCGAGCAAACGCGCAACTTGGAGTGCGCCAGGAACAGGTAATTCTGGCGCTCGGTCACGTGGTCGGAAAATTCGTTGCCGATGGCGAAACCGAGGCGATACGGCTGGCCGTTGTCGCCGATGATATAGAGGCCGGCGATCTCCGGCTCTTCACCGCCGTCGAGCGCGAAGTGAGGCATCGCCAGCGGCTCTTCCGCAGCGCGCACGATGGAACCGTCGCCCTTGTAGAACCACTCCGGCTGCACGCCGATCTTGCCGGCCGCAGGCTTGCCGCCTTCCAGACCCATACGGAACATCTTCATGCTGTCGGTCAGGTTGTCGCCGGCGCCGTCGAGTTTCTTGTGCATGGCGTCGCGGCCGTCGGCGCTGCCCAGGTGGGTCAGGCCGGTGCCGGTGACGTAGCAGTGCGCACTGTCTTCATGATCCAACGGGGCCAGCAGGCCGCCGCTCGCAGCAACCTGCGCGTAATCGACCACGGTCGAGCCGAGTGCGGCGGCGGCAAAATCCTGCAAAGAACTTTTCTTGGCAATGGCGGCGCGCGCCAATGCGTAAGTGCTGCGATAGCCGTCAACGACACGGATCTTCTTGCCGTCGTCTTCGAGGCTGCCGACCAGGCGCGAGCCGTCGGCTTGTTTGAATTGCACCAGCAACATGATGGTTACTCCAGATTAATGTGAATGTTTCGGAACGGCGGCGCCGCGGCAGCCGACCAGGAAATCGAAATCGCAGCCTTCATCGGCCTGCAACACGCGGTCGATGTACAGCGACTGATAGCCGCCCTGCATCGCCGGCTTGACCTGCGCCAGCTTCTCGGCGCGCGCGACCTGGCGCTGCGCCATTTCTTCGTCGCTGATATCGAGGTGCAGACGGCCGGCAGCACAATCCATTTCAATCCAGTCGCCGTCCTGCACGATGCCCAGAGGGCCGCCGGCAGCAGCTTCCGGCGCCACGTGCAACACCACGGTGCCGTAGGCGGTGCCGCTCATGCGCGCGTCCGAAATGCGCACCATGTCCTTGACGCCCTGCGCCAGCAGCTTGGGCGGCAAACCCATGTTGCCGACTTCAGCCATGCCTGGATACCCCTTGGGACCGCAGTTCTTCATGACCAGCACCGAGCTGGCATCGACGTCCAGATCGGGGTCGTTGATGCGTTCCTTGTAATGCGAAAAGTCTTCGAACACCACCGCCTTGCCGCGATGCTTCATCAGCTCGGGCGAGGCCGCCGAGGGCTTCAGCACGGCGCCGCGCGGCGACAGGTTGCCGCGCAGGATGCAGATGCCGCCGTCGTCGATCAATGGATTGTCCAGTTTGCGGATCACTTCATCGTTGTACTGCGGCGCGTCCTGGTTGTTTTCCCACAATGTCTTGCCGTTGACCGTCATCGCATCTTTGTGCGGGATCAGGTCGGCTTCGCCAAGGCGACGCAGCACCGCGGGCAAGCCGCCGGCGTAGTAAAACTCTTCCATCAGGAAGCGGCCCGACGGTTGCAGGTCGACGATGGTCGGCGTGCCGCGGCCGACGCGCGTCCAGTCCTCCAGTTCCAGATCGACACCCATGCGACCGGCGATGGCCTTCAGGTGGATCACGGCGTTGGTGGAGCCGCCGATCGCCGCGTTGACGCGAATGGCGTTTTCGAAGGCTTCGCGCGTCAGGATCTTGGACAAGGTCAGGCCTTCCCACACCATGTCGACAATGCGCATGCCGGACATGTGGGCGAGCACATAGCGGCGCGCATCGACCGCGGGAATCGCGGCATTGTGCGGCAGCGAAGTGCCCAATGCCTCGGCCATGCAGGCCATGGTCGAAGCCGTACCCATGGTGTTGCAGGTGCCGGCCGAACGCGACATGCCGGCTTCGGCCGACATGAATTCATGGATCGAAATCTTGCCCGCCTTGACTTGCTCGCTCAGTTGCCAGACCACGGTGCCGGAGCCGATGTCCTTGCCTTCGTGCTTGCCGTTCAGCATCGGGCCGCCGGTGACGACGATCGCCGGCACGTCGCAGCTGGCCGCGCCCATCAGCAACGCCGGCGTGGTCTTGTCGCAGCCGACCAGCAACACCACCGCATCCAACGGATTGCCGCGGATCGATTCTTCAACGTCCATGCTGGCGAGGTTGCGCGTCAACATGGCGGTTGGACGCAGGTTGGATTCCCCGTTGGAAAACACCGGGAACTCGACCGGGAAACCGCCCGCTTCGATGATGCCGCGCTTGACGTGTTCCGCGATCTTGCGGAAGTGCGCATTGCAAGGTGTCAGTTCAGACCAGGTATTGCAGATGCCGATAACCGGCTTGCCTTGAAATTCGTGATCGGGAATACCCTGGTTCTTCATCCAGCTGCGATACATGAAGCCGTTCTTGTCGGCCGTGCCGAACCAGGCTGCGGAACGCAGTGTGCGCTTCTTGTCGATAGTCATTTACTCATCCGTTGGAATAGTGCTGTCGCCACCTCCCGATGTGGCGACGCTGATAAAAACGGCTGCAAGACCGATCGTTTTGCAGCCACCCCTCTAGCAGAATTTATTATTTATTTTTATTGTAGACATCAAAGAATACGGCAGCCAGCAACACCAGGCCCTTGATCACCTGCTGGTAATCGATGCCGATGCCCATGATGGACATGCCGTTGTTCATCACGCCCATCACGAACGCGCCGATCACCGCGCCCATGACCTTGCCGACGCCGCCCGAGGCCGATGCGCCGCCGATGAAACAGGCTGCGATCACGTCCAGTTCGAAGCCGGTGCCGGCCTTCGGCGTTGCGGTATTCAGGCGCGCCGCGAAGATCAGGCCCGCCAGCGCCGCCAGCATGCCCATGTTGACGAAGGTGTAGAAGCTCACGCGTTCGGTCTTGATGCCGGACAGCTTGGCCGCCTTCTCGTTGCCGCCGACGGCGTAGACGCGCCGACCGATGGTGGTGCGATTGGTGACGAAGGTATAGATCACCATCAGTGCGAACATGATGATCAGCACGTTCGGCATGCCTTTGTAGGACGCCATCAGGTAGCTGAAGGCGATGATGGCCGCGGCGAACAAGACGTTCTTGAGCAGGAAGAACACCGCCGGTTCTTCTTCCATGCCGTGCTTGACCTGCTTGCTGCGGCCGTGGACTTTCACCGCCAGCAGAATCGCGGCGGCGGCCACGCCGACCAGCAGCGAGGTGATGCGCACACTGCCGGTGTCAGCGAAGAATTCAGGAATGAAACCCGAGCTCAGCAACTGGAAACCGCGCGGGAAAGGTCCGACCGACTGGCCTTCGAGCAGCGCCAGCGTCAGCCCCTTGAACACCAGCATGCCGGCCAGCGTGACGATGAAGGACGGGATGCGGAAGAACGCCACCCAGTAACCTTGCGCCGCGCCGATGGCGGCGCCGGCGATCAGGCAGATGACGGTGGTCAGAATGAAGTTGACTTCATAATTGACCATCAGCACCGCCGCCAGTGCACCGATGAAACCGACCACCGAACCTACCGAGAGGTCGATGTGGCCGGCCACGATCACCATCAGCATGCCCAGCGCCATGATCACCACGTAGCTGTTTTGCAGCACCAGGTTGGTCAGGTTGAGCGGCTGCATCAGCGTGCCGTCGGTCATGACCTGGAAGAAGGCCATGATCGCCACCAGGGACAGCAGCATGCCGTATTCGCGCATGTTGTTCTTGAGGAAGCCGGCGTATTCGCGCTTGGCTTCAGGGACCGCGTCGAGCGTAGGTGTCTTGCTCATTTCATTGTTCTCCATTCTTCACATTCCTTACGATAGCGCGCATGATTTTCTCTTGCGATGCCTCCGCCGCAGCGAACTGGCCGACGAATTGACCTTCGTTCATGACATAGATCCGGTCGCACATGCCAAGCAGTTCCGGCATTTCCGACGAGATCATGATGATGCACTTGCCTTCCGCCGCCAGTTGGTTGATCAGCGTATAGATCTCGAACTTGGCGCCGACATCGATGCCGCGCGTCGGCTCGTCGAGGATCAGCACTTCCGGGTTCGAGAACAGCCACTTGCTGAGCACCACCTTTTGCTGGTTGCCGCCGGACAGGTTCACGACCTTTTGCAGCACGCTCGAACACCGGATCCGCATCTTGGTGCGGAAGTCGGCAGCGACCTTGAACTCGCGCGCCTCGTCGATCACCGACTTGTCGGAGATCGCGCCCAGGTTGGCCAGCGAAATGTTCTTCTTGATGTCTTCATCCAGCACCAGGCCGTCGCCCTTGCGGTCTTCGGTGACGTAGGCGATGCCATGGTTGATGGCTTTCTGGATGGTGCTGACATCGATCTTCTTGCCGTGCAGATGGACTTCACCGCTGATCTTGGCCCCATAGGCACGGCCGAAGATGCTCTTGGCCAGCTCGGTGCGGCCGGCGCCCATCAGGCCGGCGATGCCGACGATCTCGCCCTTGCGTACGTTGAAATCAATGTCCTTGATCACCACGCGATCAGGATGAATCGGGTGATGCACACGCCATTGCTTGACTTCAAAAATGGTCTCGCCGATCTGCGGCTCGCGCTTGGGATAGCGGTCCGCCATCTCGCGGCCGACCATGTTCTGGATGATGCGGTCTTCGCTGATCTCTTCCTTGCGGCAGTCGAAGGTATCGACGGTGGCGCCATCGCGCAGCACGGTGATCGAATCGGCGACCTTGGAAATCTCGTTGAGCTTGTGCGAAATCAGGATCGACGAAATACCCTGCGCCTTGAGTTCCAACAGGAGTTCCAGCAAGGCGTCGCTGTCGCTTTCGTTGAGGCTGGCGGTCGGCTCGTCGAGGATCAGCAGCTTGACCTCTTTCGACAAGGCCTTGGCGATCTCGATCAGCTGTTGCTTGCCCACGCCGAGGTTGGTGATCAGCGTTGATGGCGGATCCTTCAAACCGACCTTGGCCAGCAGTTCCTTGGCTTTCGCGTACGACAGTTCCCAGTCGATCACGCCGCCGTTGGCCTGCTCGTTGCCGAGGAAAAGATTTTCGGTGATCGACAGCAGCGGCACCAGGGCCAACTCCTGATGAATGATGATGATGCCGACGCTTTCGCTGTCGACGATATCCTTGAATTCGCGGGTCTGCCCCTGATAGACGATGTCGCCGGAATAGCTTCCGTGCGGATAGACGCCGCTCAGGACTTTCATCAGGGTGGATTTGCCGGCGCCGTTCTCGCCGACCACGGCATGGATCTCGCCGGTGCGCACTGCCAGGTTGACGTTGTTGAGCGCCTTGACACCTGGGAATGTCTTTTCAATTCCGCGCATTTCCAGAATTGTACTCATGTGTTCTGACCTCTTCTTTTGCTCCGGCCTGCCATTGTGGTGGGATGCTGCGGGCCGCTATTCTGGCGTCCGGCCGCCGCTGCAAGCTGCAACAACGCCGCCTCCGGAAACACCAACCCCGCGCGCGCGGCGCGGGGCTGCTTTTTTGTCCGGCCGGCGTTTGCCGACGGGACACACTCACGTTGGGCGAACCAGCGAATTACTTCACTTGTGCTTCGGTGTAGTAACCGCTGCCGACCAGTACTTCTTTCCAGTTGGAGGCGTCGACGCTGACCGGCTTCAACAGGTAAGAAGGCACAACCTTGACGCCGTTGTTATAGGTCTTGGTGTCGTTGATGGTCGGTGCTTTGCCCGACAACACGGCGTCCACCATGGAAACGGTGACCTTGGCCAGTTCACGTGTGTCCTTGAAGACGGTCGAACGCTGTTCGCCGCGGATGATGGACTTGACCGAAGGCACTTCCGCATCCTGGCCGGTCACGACCGGCATTGGCTGCTTCGGTGTGCCGTAGCCGACACCCTTGAGCGACGAGATGATACCGATACTGATGCCGTCATATGGCGACAGCACCGCGTCGACGCGGGCATTGCCGTAGTAGGCGCTCAGCAGGTTATCCATGCGGGCTTGCGCAGTCGCGCCGTCCCAACGCAAGGTCGCAACCTTGTCCATGCCCAGCTGTTTGCTGCGCACGACCAGCTTGCCCTTGTCGATGTACGGCTTCAGCACAGACATGGCGCCGTTGTAGAAGAAGAAAGCGTTGTTGTCGTCAGCCGAGCCGCCGAACAGTTCGATATTGAACGGGCCCTTGCCGGCCTTCAGGTCCAGCGCCTTTTCGATGTACGACGCTTGCAGCACGCCGACCTGGTAGTTGTCGAACGTTGCGTAGTAGTCGACGTTCTTGGAGTTGCGGATCAGGCGGTCATACGCGATGACCTTGATGCCCTTGTCGGCGGCTTTTTGCAGCACGTCGGACAGCGTGGTGCCGTCGATGGCGGCAATGACCAGTACTTTCACGCCCTTGGTCACCATGTTCTCGATCTGCGCCAGCTGATTCGGGATGTCGTCTTCTGCGTATTGCAGGTCGGTCGAATATCCCTTTTCCTTGAATACCTTGACCATGTTGTTGCCGTCGGCGATCCAGCGCGCCGACGATTTGGTCGGCATGGAAATCCCGATCAGGCCCTTGGTCTGGGCGCTCACCTGCGCGCTCACCGCCATCAGGCCCATGCTCAGGCCAAGCGTGAGCCCGGCCAATACCGATTTGAGTTTCATACTTCTCGTCTCCTAAATGTTTGTTGTTTTACTGGCAATGCAAAACATGCCTACCTGCGTGGGGAAACGCGACATATTCTGCAAGGCCTCTACGATAACCATTAGAGCAATACATTTCTAATGATTTTTTTGCTAAAACCCATATTGTTTTCAACATCAGTGTTTGCGCAAACGGCAGGACTCGCGTCTGCCGCCTTTTGCCCTTTCCAGACGCCTCAAGCCGCCTGTACGGACGGTTTGACGGCAGCAGCAGCGCCATTCGCATCTGCCGCCTTGGCTGCACCCAGCGACATCAGCCGCTGCGCCAGGCAAAACACGAACAGCAGCACCCCGATCACGATCTTGGTCCACCACGAACTCAGCGTCCCGTCGAAGGCGATCAGGGTCTGGATCACGCCCAGGATCAGCACGCCGGTCAAGGTGCCGGCCACGTAACCGTAGCCGCCCGTCAGCAAGGTGCCGCCAATGACCACTGCGGCGATGGCGTCGAGCTCGGTGCCCTGCGCATGCAGTCCGTAACCGGACAGCATGTAGAACGAGAACAATACACCCGCCAGCGCCGCGCAGAAACCGCTGAATGCATAAATCGCCACTTTCGTGCGGCCCACCGGCAAGCCCATCAGCAGCGCCGACTGCTCGTTGCCGCCGACGGCGTAGACGGCGCGGCCGAAACGCGTGTAATGCGCCAGGTAAATCGCCAGCGCCAGCATCAGCACGGCGATCACCACGCTGGGCGAGACGAAGGCGTCACCCAGTCCCAACTCCAGCCGCGTCTGCGACATCGTCACGAACAGCGGATCGTCGATGGTAATGGAATTGATGCTGATCAGATAACACAGGCCGCGCGCCAGGAACATTCCGGCCAGCGTAACGATGAACGGCTGCAGCTTGAAAAAATGGATCAGCACGCCCATCGCCGCGCCGAACAGACCGCCCAGCGCCAGCACGCAGACGATCACCAGCAGCGGATGCCAGTGCCAGGACTGCAGCAGGTAGGCTGAGATCATGGTGGTCAGCGCCAGCACCGAACCGACCGACAGATCGATGCCGCCGGACAGGATCACGAAGGTCATGCCGATGCCGATCACCAGCAGGAAGGCGTTGTCAATTAGCAGGTTCAATACCACCTGTACCGAAAAGAAGCCGTCGTAGGCGATCGAACCCATCGCGAACAGCACCACCAGCAAGGCGACGGTGACCAGCGAGGTGAAATACGGCGTCGCCAGCAAGGAACGAAAATTCTTCATGATTTTTCCCGAATGCTTATCTTGAACTTTAGTGACCGGAGCCTGCCGGCTTGAACAAACGCAGGCGGCGGAATTCGGGCGACTGCGACAGGCAGACCAGGAACACCACCACCGACTTGACCACCATGTTGACTTCCGGCGGCACGCCCAATGAGTAAATCGTGTACGTCAGCGCCTGGATGATCAGCGCGCCGATCACGCTGCCGACCAGGCTGAACTTGCCGCCCGCCAGCGAGGTACCGCCCAGCGTCACCGCCAGGATGGCGTCCAGCTCCAGCAGCAGGCCGGCGTTGTTGGCGTCGGCGCTCTTGATGTTGGCGCTGATCATCAGCCCGGCCAGGCCGGCGCACAGGCTGCAGAAGATGTAGACGAAAAAGATCAGTGCCGCGGTGCGGATACCGGCCAGGCGCGACGCCACCGGATTGATGCCGACCGACTGGATGAACAGGCCCAGCGCCGTCTTGCGCATCAGCAGCGCCAGCACCACGAACATGCCGGCGACGATGAACAGCGAAAACGGCAAACCCCACAGGTAACCGCTGCCGAGATAGAAGAACGGCTTGTAGTACACCGTGATGATCTGGCCGTCGGTCAGCAGCTGCGCCAGCCCGCGCCCCGCCACCATCAGGATCAGCGTGGCGATGATCGGTTGCAGCCCGAGCGTCGCCACCAGCAAGCCGTTCCATGCGCCGCACAACAGCGCCACGCCGAGCGCGGCAGCCAGCGCCCAGCCCATCGGGATATTGCTGACGTATTCCGGCACGCCGTTGTTGACGACCATGGTGCCGCCGATCAGCATCGCCGCAATCGTGCCGGAAATCGCCACCACCGCGCCGACCGAAATATCGATGCCGCGCGTGGCGATCACCAGCGTCATGCCCAGCGCCGCCAGCATCAGCGGCGCCGCCCGGTTGACGATGTCGATCACGCTGCCGTACAGATGGCCGTCCTTCATCTCGATACGGAAGAAACCTGGGATCATGAAGAAGTCGATCAGCAGCAACACCGCCAGCGCCCCCAGCGGCCTGCTCAGCGGATGGAACAGGACGCGTCGCAGCCGGTTGGCGGCGACGTCGGAAGAGGTATTGTGATTGGAAACCAGGTTGGAATTCATTGATGCGCTCATGTTGCTGTTCCTGCTGCTTCAACATTTTCACCCGCAATCACCTGCAGCACCGAGGCGTCGTCCAGCTCGCCGCGCAGGTACTCGCCGCAACCATGGCGGTCGCGCAGCACCAGCATGCGGTCGCTACAGCGCAACACTTCGGGGATTTCGGAAGAGATGAAAAGAATGGCCATGCCCTTGCGGCACAAGGCCATGACGTAATCCATGATCTCCTGCTTGGCGCGCACGTCAATGCCGCGCGTCGGCTCGTCCAGGATCAGCATGTCGGGGTCGGTCGCCAGCCAGCGCGCCAGCAACGCCTTTTGCTGGTTGCCGCCGGACAGCAGGCCGATGGGGGTTTCGATGTCGGCGGTCTTGATGCCCAGCCACTTGACGTAGTCGGCCGCGATCTGTTGCTGGCGCTTGCGCGGAATCACGTGCAGCAAGCCATTGCGGGCCTGCAGCGCGAGGATGATGTTGTCGCGCACCGACAGGTCGAGGATGGCGCCCTCCTTCTTGCGGTCTTCGGAGCAGAAACCGATGCCGGCGGCGATGGCGTCGCGCGGCGTGGACAATTTCACCGGCTTGCCCTTGATGCGGATGTCGCCGCTGTCGGCCTTGTCGGCGCCGAACAGCAAGCGCGCGGTCTCGGTGCGGCCGGAGCCGAGCAAGCCGCACAAGCCGAATACTTCGCCGGCGCGCAAGTCGAAGTCCTGCGGCGTCAGCGCTCCCTTGCGGCCAATGCCGCGCGCCTGCAGGAACACGTCGCCGTCATTGGCGGCCGGCGTGATGTCGGCATTGTCGGCCAGCGCCTCGCCGGCGGCGGTGGCGTCAACCTGCACGCCCACCATCTTGTTGACCAGATCGAGGCGCGACAATTCGCTGGCGGCGTATTCGCCTTCGCGCACGCCGTTGCGCAGCACCGTGATGCGGTCGGAAATTTCGTAAGTCTGGTCGAGGAAATGCGTAACGAAAAGAATCGCCATGCCTTCGTCGCGCAGGCTGCGCAAGACCTTGAACAGCAATTGCACTTCGGCCTCATCAAGGCTGGAAGTCGGCTCGTCGAGGATCAGCACGCTGGCCGACACGCTCACGGCGCGCGAGATTGCCACCATCTGCTGGATCGCCAGCGGATAGGAGGACAGGGGCTTTTGCACATCGATGTGCAAGTCAAGCTTCGCCAGCAACCTGGTCGCGCGGCGCTGCATGGTGGCCCAGTCGATCGGACCGAAGCCGCCCCATTTGCGCGGATAGCGGCCGATGAAGATATTCTCGGCCACGGTCAGGTTCGGACACAGGTTGACTTCCTGGTACACGGTGCTGATGCCGAGCTGTTGCGCTTCCAGCGTCGAACCCGGCCGGATGGCGCGGCCGCGCAGCAGGATATGGCCGTCGTCGGGGGTGTAGACACCGGTCAGGACCTTGATCAGCGTCGATTTTCCGGCGCCGTTCTGGCCCATGAGGGTATGGACTTCGCCCGGAAACAGGCGCAGGCCGACGTCGCTCAGTGCCTTGACGCCGGTGAAGGATTTATGGATACCGGTGAGTTCCAGCGCCGGTTCGGCGCCGGTGACGGGAGTGTGTTCTGAAGTTGCGTTCGACATGGCGTTACCGCAAGTGAAAAAACGGCGGGCCGAAGCCCGCCGCACAAAGCCTGTTGAGCAGATCCGCCGCAACACAGAGGAGCATTGCGGCGCATCGTTCAAGGCCCAGGGGTTACTCCAGAGCAGAGGAGAAACAACACCGGGAAATTGCTTTCCCGGTCATACGATCGGCACCCTCATGGTTCCCACGAGGGCCGGAGGCCAATCAATATTCGGTAGCAAGCATCAATAACGCATCAATACTTGCGGTTAGGGAATTCCTTGGCCGCGACTTCAGCCGGGAACACGCCTTCTTCCGTCGTGATGCGCTTCGGCACTTCCTTGCCGGCCTTGACGTCCTTGGCGATCGACATCAGTTGCGGTCCGAGCAGCGGACTGCACTCGACGGTAACGTTGAGCTTGCCGGCCATCATGGCTTCGAATGCGCCCTTCACGCCGTCAATCGAGATGACGATGATGTCCTTGCCCGGTTTCAGGCCCGCTTCTTCGATCGCCTGGATGGCGCCGATAGCCATGTCGTCGTTATGCGCGTAGAGCACGTTGATCTTCTTGCCGTCGGCCTTGAGGAAGGCTTCCATGACTTCCTTGCCCTTGGCGCGGGTGAAGTCGCCGGTTTGCGAGCGGATGATCTTCAGGTTCGGATTGCTCTTGATGGTTTCTTCGAAACCGGCTTTGCGATCGATTGCCGGCGCCGAGCCGACAGTGCCTTGCAGCTCGACGATGTTGATCTCGCCCGCCGGCATTGTCTTGGCACGGTCCAGCAACCAGCGTGCGGCGCGACGACCTTCTTCGACGAAGTCGGAACCGATGAAGGTCACGTACAGCGACTTGTCGCTCACGTTGACCGCGCGGTCAGTCAGGATCACCGGGATCTTGGCGGCCTTCGCTTCGCGCAGGACCGTGTCCCAGCCCGATTCCACCACCGGCGAGAAGGCGATCACGTCGACCTTTTGCGCGATGAAGGAACGGATGGCCTTGACCTGGTTCTCCTGCTTTTGCTGCGCATCGGCGAACTTCAGGTTGACGCCGGCTTTCTTCGCAGCGTCCTTGATCGAGGCGGTGTTGGCGGTGCGCCATTCGCTCTCGGCGCCGACCTGGGAGAAACCCATGGTCAGCGGTTTGTCGGCAGCCACGGCGCCGGACAGTGCGCTCCAGCCCAGTGTCATGCAAACGGCGGCGCCCAGCAGGGTTCTGCGAGTCATTTTCATTGCTTGTCTCCAATTATGTTTATCAACACGAACTATTTTTATTTGGTGTCCGGCGCTGTCGTGGGGGAACGGAGGCGCCGTCATGTGCGTCTTCGCCGGCATCTGACATGCAGCGAAATGTGCCGGTCAATAGTAGGAGAGCGAGAAATATCTATCCAATGAATTTTTGACGATATCCGATACCAAAACAGGCATGGCGTTTTAGCAAACTACATGGACGATAAATTACTGACCAAGCACTGACTGACAGATCGTTTTTGATATCAATATCCATAAATTTTTCATTATTCCGCATCGGTAGCCGATGTTAGGATCGGCCCTGTTTTTGCTTCATGCAGCAATGAATACAGCAGGCCCAGGCGGAGCAGACCGCACAGCATCCGCCCAGATAATCGAGACCGCAACCGAGACGCCATGACCACAACCCCAGCAGCGCAGCGCAACGACGCGCCCGCCATTGAGACCGTGACCCTTCAGTCCGGACGTCAACGCCTGAGCGTGCTGCCCGGACTCGGCGCCAGCATCGGGGCCTGGGACCTGGAATGGCGCGGCGCATGGACGCCGCTGTTTCGCCCCTGGGCCGGCCTTGACGATCTCTATACGACCGCCTGCTTCCCGCTGGTGCCATGGTCGAACCGGATCACCGAAGGCGGCTTCATGCACAAGGGTTCGCACTACCCGGTGCTGCAAAACCGCGCCGGTGAAAACTATCCCATCCACGGCGACGGCTGGCTGCAAGCCTGGCGCGTCGCTGCACAAGACGGCAACCAAATTGTGCTGGCGCTGGACTCGACCCAATACGACGGCGATCCGTATACCTACAGTGCGACGCAGACATTGACGCTGAAGGACGACGGCCTGAGCATCGATCTTCTAGTCACCAATCGCGGCGCCGAAGAACTGCCGTTCGGCCTCGGCCTGCATCCCTACTTCCCGCGCAACGCCGACACGCGCCTGCAATCGCGCGCCGACGGCGTCTTCCTGTGCGGCGCCGATCCGATTCCGACCGGGCATACGCGCGACTTTCCGGCGACTTTCGACTACAACCGGTTTGCCCCCGTGGAATTCCCTGTCGGCGGTCCGCTGATCGACAACTGCTTCACCGGCTGGGACGGCCTCTCGCACATCGACTATCCCGACCGCGGCCTGCGCCTGAGCATGCAGATGGAAAACTGCAAGGGCTACAGCCTGATGTACCGTCCGCCGGGCCTCGACTATTTTTGCCTGGAGCCGATCACGCACCCGATCGACGCCTTCCACATGCCCGACCGCGACGGCCTGGTCAACCTGGCGCCGGACGCGTCCATGCGATTGCTCACGCATTTCATCGTGAGCGAAATTTGAACCCGCTTTGAACCTGCTTTGAATTTGTTTCCCGAACACACGATGACGCAAGCAACTCCGTCCACCTCCTCCACCGGCCTGATCGCGCTCGACTGGGGCACCACCTCGCTGCGCGCCTACCGCTTCGACGCCGACGGCCGCGTGGCCGACAGGCGCGCACTGCCGTGGGGGATCATGAACCTGCCGCCGGCGGAAGATGGCGCCGATACATCCGCAGCTTCCTCCCACGCCGGCTTCCGCCGCGCCCTGCACGCCGCGTGCGGCGACTGGCTGCGCGACTTTCCGGCAACGCCGCTGATCGCCGCCGGCATGGTCGGCAGCAAACAGGGCTGGCGGGAAGCGCCTTACCTCGACGTGCCGCTGGCCGTCAGCGAAGTCGGCAACACCATGACCATCGTCGACACCGGTCTCGGCGCGCCGCTGCACATCGTGCCGGGATTGCTGCAACGCTCGGCGCTGCCCAATGTAATGCGCGGCGAGGAAACCCAGGTCGCCGGCATCCTCGACCAGCTGCAGGTCGACGACATCCTGATCGGCCTGCCTGGCACGCACTCGAAATGGGTGCACGTGCGCGGCAAGCGCATCGAACACTTCGACACCTTCATGACCGGCGAAATGTACGCCGTGCTGAGCAACCACAGCATCCTCGGCCGCACCATGCAGCGCGACGGCGCAGCAGAGTCGGCCGATGATGCCGCCTTCGCGCGCGGCGCGCTGGTGGCCAGATCGCCCGACGGCCGCGCCGGCATGCTGTCCAACATCTTCAGCAGCCGTACGCTCGGCCTGACCGGCGAACTATCGCCGCGCGCCCAGGCGCATTACCTGTCCGGCCTGTTGATCGGCCACGAAATCGCCGCGCTGCTGGCGACCACCGAAGGCATCCGGCAACAGCGCATCGCCCTCATCGGCGACCACGCGCTGTGCGAGCGCTACCGCCAAGCGCTGGCGCTGTATGAACTGAACCAGGTTGAAATCGCCGCTGCCGCCACCGAGCACGGCTTGTGGAAACTGGCCGCCCATGCAGGCCTGGTGTCCCCCACCGCGAACATCGAGAAAGTAGAACCATGTTGAAGAATCTGTTCCAGCAAGCGCTGCAGCACTGCGGCCTGATCGCCATCCTGCGCGGCGTGCGTCCCGACGAAGTCGAAACCATCGGCAAGGCCTTGTATGAAGCCGGCTTCCGCGTCATCGAAGTACCGCTCAATTCGCCCGAGCCGCTGCAAAGCATCGCCACGCTGCGCCGCACGCTGCCGGCCGATTGCGTGATCGGCGCCGGCACCGTGCTCAGCCCCGAACAAGTCTCCCAGGTCAAGGCTGCCGGCGGCGAACTGATCGTCATGCCGCACAGCGACGCGCGCGTCATCGGCGCCGCCAAGGATGCCGGCCTGTGCAGCGCCCCCGGCGTGGCTACCGTGACCGAGGCATTTTCCGCTCTGGCCGCCGGCGCCGACGTGCTCAAGATGTTCCCGGCCGAACAGCTCGGCACCCAGGTCGTCAAAGCCTGGCGCGCCGTGATCCCCACCTCGGTTGCCTTGCTGCCGGTCGGTGGCATCGTTCCCAGCAGCGTCTCCGTGTTCGTCGATGCCGGCGCGTCCGGTTTCGGCCTCGGCTCGGCGCTGTTCAAGCCGGGCATGTCGGCCGCCACCGTCGGCGAAAACGCCAAGGCCTTCGTCAGCGCCTGGCAAACCCGTCATGGCGCCTCGACGCCGACAAGCTAAGGACATGACATAAAAGAAGCCGGTCGCAGGTCACGAAATTGAGGCATGACGACCGGCCGCTCCTCAACCAGCCCGCCGCAAGACTGGGCGCTTTTTCTCAGAACGGATCATCTCCGATGAAAATCACAAAACTGACCACCTTTATCGTGCCGCCGCGCTGGTGCTTCCTCAAGATCGAAACCGATGAAGGCATCGTCGGCTGGGGCGAACCGGTGGTCGAAGGCCGCGCCCACAGCGTCGCCGCTGCCGTCGAAGAACTGGCCGACTACCTGATCGGCAAGGACCCGCGCAACATCGAAGATCACTGGACCGTGCTCTACCGCGGCGGCTTCTATCGCGGCGGCGCCATCCACATGAGCGCACTGGCCGGCATCGACCAGGCGCTGTGGGACATCAAGGGCAAGGCGCTCGGCCTGCCGGTCAACCAGCTGCTGGGCGGCCCGGTACGCGACAGCATCCGCGTGTATTCGTGGATCGGCGGCGATCGTCCGGCCGACACCGCGAAGGCCGCCAAGGACGCAGTGGCGCGCGGCTTCACCGCCGTCAAGATGAACGGCACCGAAGAACTGCAATTCATCGACACCTACGACAAGGTCGAGCTCACGCTGGCCAACGTCGCGGCGGTACGCGACGCAGTCGGCCCCAACGTCGGCATCGGCGTCGACTTCCACGGCCGCGTGCACAAGCCCATGGCCAAGGTGCTGGTCAAGGAACTCGAACAGTACAAGCTGATGTTCATCGAAGAACCGGTGCTCAGCGAAAACTACGAAGCGCTCAAGGAAATCGCTCACCTCACCGGCACGCCGATCGCGCTGGGCGAGCGCCTGTACTCGCGCTGGGACTTCAAGCGCATCCTCAGCGAAGGCTACGTCGATATCATCCAGCCCGACGTCTCGCACGCCGGCGGCATCACCGAAACGCGCAAGATCGCCACCATGGCCGAAGCCTATGACGTCGCGCTGGCGTTGCACTGCCCGCTCGGACCGATTGCGCTGGCGGCCTGCCTGCAGGTCGACGCGGTGTCGTACAACGCCTTCATCCAGGAACAAAGCCTGGGCATCCACTACAACGAGAGCAACGACTTGCTCGACTACGTCACCGACGCCGACGTGTTCAGCTACAAGGATGGTTACGTCACCATCCCGAACGGCCCGGGCCTCGGCATCGAGATCAATGAAGAGTATGTGAAGCAGCGCGCGGAAGTCGGGCATCGCTGGCGCAATCCCATCTGGCGCCACAAGGACGGCAGTTTTGCTGAGTGGTGATGCAGTAGCAATGTAGCAATCCAGCAAGCACCTGAAAAATCTTCATCCATGCGGCCCGCATCTGCTCAGCAGAGCGGGCCGCAGCCACGTAAAATAACGGTTTTCCCCGCAGTTCCCCTACCAGGATTTTCATCATGCATTGGCCCCTCTTCGCCCTCGCCGTTGCCGCCTTCGGCATCGGCACCACCGAATTCGTGATCATGGGACTCTTGCCTGATGTCGCCCGCGACCTCGGCGTCTCTGCGCCGGCGGCGGGCATGCTGGTGTCCGGCTATGCGTTGGGCGTGGCGGCCGGTGCGCCGGTGCTGGCGATCCTCACCGCCAAGTGGCAACGCAAGCGCGCGCTGGTCGGCCTGATGTGCCTGTTCATCCTCGGCAACGTGCTGTGCGCGATTGCGCCGAGCTACAACTTCCTGATGGTGGCGCGCGTGGTGACGGCGTTCTGCCATGCGGCGTTCTTCGGCATCGGCTCGGTGGTCGCCGCCGAACTGGTGCCGCGCGAGAAGCGCGCACAAGCCGTGGCGCTGATGTTCACCGGCCTGACCGTCGCCAATATCCTCGGCGTGCCGTTCGGCACCGCACTCGGCCACGCCGCCGGCTGGCGCTCGACCTTCGGCGCGATCACGCTGATCGGCCTGGCTGCCGTGATCATGCTGTGGATCTGCCTGCCGAAAAAGATCGCCATGCAAGGCGGCAGCATCTTCAAGGAATTCCGCGCCATCGTCCATCCGCAAGTGCAGCTCGCGCTGCTGACCAGCACGCTGGCCTCGGTCAGCATGTTCAGCGTGCTGACCTACATCGCCTACATCCTGCTCGACGTCACCGGTTTCACCGCGCATCAGGAAAGCTGGGTGCTGCTGCTGTTCGGCGCCGGTATCACGGTCGGCGGCCTGATCGGCGGCCGTCTCGCGGACTGGCGATTGATGCCGGTGCTGTTCTCGATGTTCGTCTGCATCGCGCTGATCCTGGTGCAGTTCTCGTGGAGCAGCCGCTATCCGCTGCCGACGCTGATCACCATGTTCGTCTGGGGCGCGTTCTCGTTTGCCGTCGTGCCGGCGGCGCAGATCCGCGTGTTGGATAAAGCCAAGGACGCGCCGAACCTGGCGTCGACGCTCAATCAGGGCGCGTTCAATGTCGGCAACGCCACCGGCGCCTGGCTGGGCGGGCTGGCGATCTCGGCCGGCTTGCCCTTGACCGATCTGCCGCTGCTGGGCGCGGGCGTGTCGGTGCTGGGCTTCCTTACGGTGCTGACATCGGCGCTGCTGGATCGGCGTGCGGCGCGTTCCGCGGCGTGATTCGGCGAGTCCTGAAAAAGTGCGGCTATAATGCCCAGCCATGAAACGCTACGTCCTCATTTTCCTGCTGATGCTGCTGCCCTTCCAGTTTTCCTGGGCGGCGGTGGCGTCGTATTGCCAGCATGAAAGCAATCCTGCTGCTCAGCACGTCGGCCATCACGCCGCTGCCGACAGCAAGCAAGAGAAGCAGGATCAGCTCGCGGACAACAGCGACGACAGCAAGCTCAACACTGCCAGCGACGCCGATTGCAGCTTCTGCCATTTCTCCTGCAGCAAGCCCATGAACTCATACACATCATGGACGCCGCCTGCGCAGGAGAAAAACAGCTTCACGCCTTCCTTGCCTCCGCTGTATCTCTCCCATATCGGGGAATCCCCCGAAGAGCCTGACTGGAAACTCGCCGCTTAAGCCGGCGGGTCGTCTTCCCCTTTTTCCTTACTACTGACCGCTCGCCGAATTCCTTCCCTCTAATCCGGAGAATTCGATGTACACCCGTTTCTATCCGCTAGGACTGGCGCTTCTGCTCGCCTGTCCGGCCTACACGCGTGCGCAAGAGGCGGCAACGCCCCTGACGCTGAACATCACGCTGAACAATGCCGTCGCGCTCGCGCTCGACAACAATCCCGAACTGTCCGCCGCAAGGCACGAACTTGAGGCGGTCGACGCCACGGTCACGCAGGCCGGCGCGCGTCCCAATCCCGAACTGTCGACGCTGATGGAAGACACGCGCAAAAGCACGCGCACCACCACCGTCCAGCTCAATCAACCCATCGAACTCGGCGGCAAGCGCGCCGCCCGCATCGGCGCCGCCGAACGTTCACGCGAGGCAGCCCGCATCGAGCTCGCAATCAGACGCGATGAAGTCCGTATCGCCGCTACGTCTGCGTTCTTCGCCGTACTGACCGCGCAAGAGCGCCGACGCCTGGCACAGGAATCCGCCGAGCTCGCCCGCAGCGCCGCCGACGCCACCGGCCGTCGCGTCACCGCCGGCAAGATCTCGCCGGTGGAAGAAACCCGGGCCCGCGTCGCCGCCGCCTCCGCCCGTCTGGAACTGAGCCAGGCCGAGGGCGAACTCGACCTCGCGCGCCGTCGCCTGTCCGGCCTGTGGGGCGACGCCCAGCCGCGCTTCACGCTGGCCGAAGGCGCCGCCGGACAATTGCCGCCGCTGCCTGCCATCGCCGACATCGCGGAACGCAGCGCCGATGCGCCGCAACTGCGGCTGGCCCGGATCGAAGTCGAACGCCGCCAGGCCTTGAGCAAGATCGAGAGCAGCAAGCGCATTCCCGACGCCACGCTGAGCCTGGGTCGCAAACGCGACGAAGAAGCCGGCCGCAGCATGTGGGTGGTCGGCGTATCAATGCCGCTGCCTTTCCTCGACAGCAATCGCGGCAACCTGGAAGAAGCCCTGCGCCGCACCGACAAGGCGCGCGACGAACTGGCAGCCGCCGAGACGCGCGTGCGCACCGACATCGCGCAGGCCTATGAAAAACTGCGCAACGCCCACGCCGAAGTCGCCGTCCTGCACAGCGACATCCTGCCCGGCGCGCAGAGCGCCTACGCCGCCGCCGGCAAGGGCTTCGAACTCGGCAAGTTCAATTTCCTGGAAGTGCTCGACGCCCAGCGCACCTTATTCCAGGCCCGCTCGCAATACCTGCGCGCGATCTCCGACGCCCATCTCGCCTCGGCCGAACTGGAACGCCTGCTCGGTTCCGCCGGCCCCAACCAATAACCGGACGCCATCATGACCAAGAAACAGAAACTCACCATCGCCGCGATTGCGGCCGTCACTGCGTTGCTGGCCGCGCTGATCCTGCTCAGCGGCGCGAGCAAATCCGCACCGGCCGATGCCCATGCCGAAAGCGGCCACGACCACGCCGCAGAGAAAACCGCCAAGGACGATCATAAGGATGACGGACACAAGGAAGCCAAAGGCGGCCACGACGAAGACAAGGATCACAAAGACGACGACCACGCTGAAAAGGGTCACGACGAAAAGGATCACGATAAAAAGGGCCACGACGAGGACAGCAAGATCGCCTTCAACGAACAGCAACTGAAAACCGCCGGCATCGTCCTCGACACCGCCGCACCCGGTCGCATCCGCACCAGCCTGCAACTGCCCGGCGAAATCCGCTTCAACCAGGACCGCACCGCACACGTGGTGCCCAAGGTCAACGGCGTGGTCGAATCGGTCAGCGCCAATCTCGGCCAGCAGGTGAAGAAGGGACAAGTGCTCGCCGTCGTCAGCAGCAGCACCGTGTCGGAACAACGCAGCGAGTTGCTGAACGCGCAGCAGCGACTGGCGTTGGCGCAATCCACGCATGCACGTGAAAAAACCTTGTGGCAGGAAAAGATCTCCGCCGAGCAGGACTACCTGCAAGCCGGACAAGCACTCAAGGAAGCCGAAATCGCCGTGCGCAATGCACAGCAGAAGCTGGCCGCCATCGGCGCAGGTGCGAGTTCAGGCACGGCGTCCTCAGGACTGAACCGCTACGAGATCCGCGCTCCCTTCGACGGCATCGTCGTGGAGAAGCACCTGGCGCTCGGTGAGTCCGTGAAGGAAGACGCCAGCATCTTCACCATCTCCGACCTGTCCAGCGTCTGGGCCGAGATGACGGTCGCCGCCCGCGACATGAACGCCGTGCGCGTCGGCGAAAGCGTCACCGTCAACGCCACCGCATTCGCCTCCAGCGCCAGCGGCAAGATCGCCTACGTCGGCGCCTTGCTGGGCGAGCAAACACGTACCGCCAAGGCCCACGTGGTCTTGCCCAATCCCGGCAACGCCTGGCGTCCCGGCCTGTTCGTCAATGTCGACGTGCTGGCGCAGGAAGCTGAAGTCCCGCTCGCCGTCGCCACCGATGCGGTGCAATCGGTCGAGCAGAAACAAGTGGTCTTCGTTCGCGTCGCCGACGGCTTCAGGAAACAGGAAGTGACATTGGGCCGCACCGACGGCAAGCGCGTCGAAATCCTCAAGGGTCTCAGCGCGGGCGATGTCTACGCCGCCGCGGGCAGCTTTGTTGTCAAAGCCGAACTGGGCAAGGGGAGCGCCGAACATGCGCATTAAAAATCTGCTGAACAGCGACCGCACCTCCCACTCCGAGCGAGAAGGACACTCCCATGTTTGAACGCATCATCCGCTTCGCCATCGAGCATCGATGGCTGGTCATGCTGGCCGTCTTCGGCATGGCGGCCTATGGCGTCTACAGCTACCAGAAGCTGCCCATCGACGCCGTGCCCGACATCACCAACGTCCAGGTGCAGATCAACACCTCCGCGCCCGGCTACTCGCCACTGGAAACCGAGCAGCGCATCAGCTTCCCGATCGAGACCGTCATGTCCGGCCTGCCCAACCTGGAACAGACGCGCTCGCTGTCGCGCTACGGCCTGTCGCAGGTGACGGTCATCTTCAAGGACGGCACGGATATCTACTTTGCGCGCCAGCTGGTCAATGAACGCATCCAGGAAGCGCGCAGCAAGCTGCCGTCCGGCATCGATCCCGCCATGGGACCGATCTCCACCGGCCTCGGCGAAATCTACCTGTGGACGGTCGAAGCCAAAGAGGGCGCCAAGAACGCCGACGGTGCAGCCTACTCGCCCGCCGACCTGCGCGAAATCCAGGACTGGATCATCAAGCCGCAGCTGCGCAACGTGCCCGGCGTGACCGAGATCAATTCCATCGGCGGCTACGCCAAGGAATACCACGTCGCCCCCTCGCCGGCCAAGCTCGCCTCCTACGGCCTGACGCTGCAAAACGTCGCCGCCGCGCTGGAACGCAACAACGCCAACGTCGGCGCCGGCTACATCGAAAAGCGCGGCGAGCAATACCTGATCCGCGCACCGGGCCAGGTGGCCTCGCTCGACGACATCCGCAACATCATCCTCGGCAACGTGCAAGGCGTGGCGATCCGCATCCGCGACGTCGCCGAGGTCGGCATCGGTCGCGAACTGCGCACCGGCGCCGCCACCGAGAACGGCCGCGAAGTCGTGCTCGGCACCGTGTTCATGCTGATCGGCCAGAACAGCCGCACGGTCTCGCAGGCGGTCGACAAGAAGATGACCGAGATCAACCGTTCGCTGCCCGAAGGCGTGCAGGCCGTCACCGTGTACGACCGCACGGTGCTGGTCGACAAGGCCACCAACACCGTCAAGAAAAACCTCATCGAAGGCGCGGTGCTGGTGATCGCGGTGCTGTTCCTGTTCCTCGGCAACCTCCGTGCGGCAGTGATTACGGCGATGGTGATTCCACTGGCGATGCTGTTCACCTTCACCGGCATGGTGTCCAACCACGTCAGCGCCAACCTGCTGAGCCTGGGGGCGCTCGACTTCGGCATCATCATCGACGGCGCCGTCGTGATCGTGGAAAACTGCGTGCGCCGCCTGGCCCACGCGCAACAGCATCACGGCCGGCCGCTGACGCGCAGCGAACGCTTCCACGAAGTCTTCGCCGCCTCGCGTGAAGCGCGCCGCCCGCTGCTGTTCGGCCAGCTCATCATCATGATCGTCTACCTGCCGATGTTTGCGCTGACCGGCGTCGAAGGCAAGATGTTCCAGCCGATGGCTTTCACCGTGGTCGCAGCCTTGCTGGGCGCGATGATCCTGTCGGTCACCTTCATCCCGGCGGCGATTGCCCTGTTCATCGGCGACAAGGTCGACGAAAAGGAAAACGCCCTGATGCGCGCAGCCAAGCGCGCCTACGCGCCGCTGCTGCAAGCCTCGCTGCGCAACAAGCCGGTGGTGCTGTCGCTGGCGGCCGCCGTGATCGTGCTGTGCACGTTGCTGGGAACAAAGCTGGGTAGCGAGTTCGTGCCCAGCCTCAACGAAGGCGACCTGGCGATCCAGGCCTTGCGCATCCCCGGCACCAGCCTGACGCAATCGGTGGAGATGCAGCAGCAGCTGGAACGCACGCTCAAGGACAACTTCCCCGAGATCGAGCGCGTATTCGCCCGCACCGGCACCGCCGAAGTGGCGTCCGACCCGATGCCGCCCAACATCTCCGACGGCTACATCATGCTCAAGCCGCAAGACCAGTGGCCCAAGCCGCAGAAGACCCGCGACGAACTGATCGCCGCCATCCAGGAAACCGTCGCCACCCTGCCCGGCAACAGCTACGAGTTCTCGCAACCGATCCAGTTGCGTTTCAATGAACTGATCTCGGGCGTGCGCAGCGACGTCGCGGTCAAGGTCTTCGGTGACGACATGGACGTGCTCAACGACACCGCCGCCAAGATCGCCTCCACACTGGGCAAAGTCCCCGGCGCCACCGAAGTCAAGGTCGAGCAATCGACCGGCCTGCCGATGCTGACCGTCAGGATAGACCGCGAGAAGACCGCCCGCTACGGCCTCAACATCGGCGACGTGCAGGACACCGTCGCCATGGCCATCGGCGGTAAGGAAGCCGGCGCCTTGTTCCAGGGCGACCGCCGCTTCGACATCATCGTGCGGCTGCCGGAAAACGAGCGCAACGACCTCGACGCCATCAAGCGCCTGCCGATCCCGCTGCCGCATTCGGACGGCAAGCTCAGCTACATCCCGCTGGGCGAAGTGGCCGACTTCGACATCGCCCCCGGCCCCAACCAGGTCAGCCGCGAAAACGGCAAGCGCCGCGTCGTCGTCAGCGCCAACGTGCGCGGACGCGATCTCGGCTCCTTCGTCGACGACGCAGCCGCCGGTATCGCCGCGCAGGTGAAAATCCCGGCCGGCTACTGGATCGCCTGGGGCGGCCAGTTCGAGAACCTGCAGTCGGCAACGCAACGCCTGCAAATCGTCGTGCCGGTCGCCTTGCTGCTGGTGTTTGTCCTGCTGTTCGCGATGTTCAACAACGTCAAGGACGGCCTGCTGGTCTTCACCGGCATCCCGTTCGCCCTGACCGGCGGCGTGCTGGCGCTGGCGATGCGCGGCATCCCGCTATCGATCTCCGCCGCCGTCGGCTTCATCGCGCTGTCAGGCGTGGCTGTGCTGAACGGACTGGTGATGATCGCCTTCATCCGCACCCTGCGCGAAGAAGGCCGCTCGCTCGACGACGCCATCTTCGAAGGCGCCATGACGCGCCTGCGACCGGTGCTGATGACCGCGCTGGTGGCGTCGTTGGGATTCGTGCCGATGGCGCTGGCGACCGGGACCGGGGCGGAAGTGCAGCGACCGCTGGCGACCGTGGTCATTGGGGGGATTTTGTCGTCGACGTTGTTGACGTTGCTGGTGTTGCCGTTGTTGTATCGGTTGGTGCATGGGGGAGATACCGAAGGCGGTTCGGAGGATCCCTCAAACAGCCGGGCATCACGATGGAGAGGTCTGTTAAGACTGGGACGCACCTAGTGATAGCAATTGCTCTTCTTTAAACATGTGATCGTAACTGAAACGCCCTTTGGCTTTGCTGCCAAAGGGCGTTTTATTGAGGAAGGAAGATCTGTAGTTGCGCACTCCCGTAGTGCTCAAGCGCCTTCAGAATTCGATGCACTCGCATGTCCGTGGTGATCTTCATTGTGAAGTGCAATAGAGGTTATGGCAGCTACTGCTGCCGATTGCAGTTGTTAAACACCATGGTTTTCATCTTGCTCGAAAAATGAAGAATGCCCACTAAAGCGGGCATTCTTCGTCGATACAAATATTGGCTTCCGACTGGTCACTTGCAAGTGCGAGGCGAATCAAATTCGAAATGAATGCGTACTATTTATTACGCATTGTCTGTGTCACCCACAGATAAATATCATCTGATCTGGTGTAGTCAGCTCTGTCGGGACTGCGGGGATCTTTGCCTGACAGTACGCCAAACGATTCAAGGAATCCATTATCGTCATACAGCGCCGGCCCGCCACTGTCACCACCGGATGTAGTCGTATCGGATCTCGGGAACTTCCCGCAAATTTTCGCGGGATTTATGCAAGTCGTCACTTCCAAGTCGCTCAGTTTCTGAAGGTGAGGCGCTCCGACTGTGTCAGTCGATCTTAGCTTTCCCCATCCGACTGCAACAAATAGCGATCCCTGTATTGGAGGTTCTTCCACTCGAAGTGAGATTTTAGCTACCGAATCTGAAGTAATTTTCTTCTTTAACTTGAGCAGAGCTACATCGAAGCGATCATGTGGAAAAATATTCTTCTGGATGACGGGAATCGATGTCCTGCCATCCAATTTTCCGCCTGAACCTGTACTAACTACGAATGGAGCATCGATTGGCCTCAGCGTGCCATCAATACAATGCCTCGCAGTTAACACCCACACGTCGTCGATGATCTGCCCCGAACAAAACAGCTTTTCATCTATCACAGATCGCAGTGCTACAACGAAGGTATATTCCCCTTTTATTACGTTCTCGCCGTTAATGATCCCTAAATTGGGCGTTTTTTTGGGAGGGACTTGTGCAATCGCATGGGATGCGCATAGCAAGGAAATCGTAAAAAATGCCACCGCAATTTTACATATGCCGATAGCACGGAAATGAATAAAACGGCCCAGATGAGAGAGGCTCATAACGGTATCCCGGTAAACAATGCCGTATTGATAAAACGCCACTCTTGATTTATGCCAGAGTGCCAAGACGCCGGATATACGTCATTTCCGAGAAATGGCTCAGTGTTAGTCTTCGCATCCATCACCAGGTCAGCTGAGTGATTGTTGATCGCAACCCAGCCATTGCCCACATGGTCCAAGCGCAGCAAAAATTCGACATTCGCTGCTTGGAATTTTTTCACATGAATAACGCTGTCCCCAAAGCAAGCTACCAAGTTACTTTGTTGATGCTGCATAAAAAATCCGGAGTAATTGTCTGCACCCGGGACCGGTGCAACCAGCCAGGTGTTCTTGCCAGTATCAGTTGCCGGATCGAATTTGGAAACGCAGCAGGTCTTAGTCCCATTGGGCTGATCTTTTATCCCGAGGCAGTACCAATCTTTGTCCGAATCAGCGTTCGTCTTGCGCACAATAACAATGTAAGTTCCAGCGTTCATGATGATCCCTTAATATAGTTTGTCGATACTTCTCATGATTTTTATTGCGCAGTGGAAAGCACTGCACCGGCAAATCTAAATGAGAAAGCTGCGATGGAACGACTATCCGATGTGTATTTTTTTAAAAGTGAGACGGGCGGTAAAGTCGAGTGGGTAGGTGTGTATATCCGGCAACGAAAAAAATCTGACAGCGGACGTGCTTTCGTTTTTTCAGTGATCCCTCTGCTCGCAGGATTTGGTGGAGAAGCCTATTAAGACTGGGAAACGATCACCGATTGCGATTGACCTTTTGAAGTATGCGACCGCAATTGAAACGCCCTTTGGCTTTGCTGCCAAAGGGCGTTTTATTGAGGATGGGAGATCTGTAATACGGCATTGATACGCTGGTGAAAATCCCGGCCGGTTACCGGATCGCCTGGAGCGGCCAGTTCAAGAACCTGCAGTCGGCAACGCAAGGCCTGCAAATCGTCGTGCCGTTCGCCCTGACCGGCGGCGTACTGGCGCTGGCGATGCGCGGCATCCCGCTGTCGATCTCCGCCGCCGTCGGCTTCATCGCGCTGTCAGGCGTGGCGGTGCTCAACGGCCTGGTGATGGTCGCCTTCATCCGCACCCTGCGCGAAGAAGGCCGCTCGCTCGACGACGCCATCTTCGAAGGCGCAATGACGCGCCTGCGGCCGGTATTGATGACCGCGCTGGTGGCATCGTTGGGATTCGTGCCGATGGCGCTGGCGACCGGCACCGGAGCGGAAGTTCAGCGGCCGCTGGCGACCGTGGTCATTGGGGGGATTTTGTCATCGACGTTGTTGACGTTGTTGGTGTTGCCGTTGTTGTATCGGTTGGTGCATGCAGGGGATGCTGAAGATAGCGATGCAGGCCGAGCACCTTCGTCTTGGCATAGCCGATTGCGCGACTGGCTGCGTGGCAGAATACGTCGAAGCGTGTCAAGAAATTAAAATGAAAAACGCCCCGCAACAAAGTCGTTGCGGGGCGTCTTAGCAATGTTTTTCTTGTCTGCTCTAGCCGGTATCGGACATATCTGAAATAGATAATGTAAATCGTAAGTAAGTGCCACTTTTGAATTGGGTCCGGCAAAGAGTCAGACAGTTGAGGCCATATGAAAAGCTCGCGGTGGGGTGAGCGGGCTTTTCATTTACTGCAACGTCAACTATCTGCGACGAGATTTTCCTTCAGATGCGAGTTTCGATGTTGCCAAGCGAATCAACGCTTCGGTAAACGTTTCGGTACGCAGCGACGCAGTATCTAGATTCCCGTCAGCTGCCTGCATTACAAGCGTGACTGCATCTTGGAAAGCGTGTTCGAATTTGGACGAGTCCCAGAGTACATCAATAGCGGAAGCACATGCACGCTCCATGTCGTGGGAATTCATTCTCGGCATCTTTTTCAATGGGAATAACACATACCGCAATGCGAGCATAATCTCGAATTTAGCCGCACGGAAGCTGTTGTCTAAAAACTGGTTGCGATATAGGTATTCAAGCCGATAGGCCGCTAAAGCAGATACGTAATATGGTTCAAGCCGATCAGAACCAGCAAAAATATCTTTTCCAACACGGTCTAATATTCGCTTATAGCTTCGTGTCGCACGATGTGGCTCCTCCAAGAACATAGAAGCGAAAGACCGAATGAGCATGCCAGGAGAAATGATGCGAGTCTTTTCAATTCCTGCCACGTTTACGTATTGTTTAGAGCGTCGCTCGTAAAATAAACGACGCCCCTCGTCATATGCCACAAAATAGGCTTCTAACTTTTTCTGAAAATCTGACAACGCAATTAACTGTTCTTCGCGTACTTCAGTCTGACGATTTGTGGCCTTAATGATGGCAGAAGTAATCTCTTCATTTTTAGTGGAGATTAGACGCAAGGGGATCATCACATCATCGCCGATATCATATCTACGATCAAATAGCACATGACTTGTTTGGCAGCCATTAACTATTTGATAGTCTTCGATAAAAAATCGGTTTGCCGTTGAGCGCAAAGTCTTCGCAATAATAGTCACACCATTATTCATCAGTGCAAATCGGGCACGCGCATGGTTGTCTGAAAGCGTTTCTCTTATCTCAGTATTCACTGGGTTAAATTCCTGCCAGTCACGCACATTATCGTAAAAGATTGTTTTGAGGAGCTCCCCATCCGCGTCTTGAATCAAAGTGAGAAATTGCTTTGCAGGCAGGAGTCCAAGATAAGCCTCCGTAACCCCATCAATTTCGGGTATCACCGTCTTTTGGGAGAACTCGAATTCCCTAGAAATAGAATTCCTGCTCTCTCTATATAGCCTTTGAATAGTGTCGGCGCCTACAGGAATGAAATCGACGCTCTTAAAGATTCGCAAGTCTTCTAGGTCTTTTATGGCTGCGTTTCTACGAGCCTCCAAGGCGGTGTCACCAACCCATGAACCTGTAGTTACGTAATAGAGCCGACAAGAAGGATTTCCTCGCTTAAACAAGCTGCTAAGCGCGTATACCGAGTTCATCATCTTGGAAAAACGCTGCACGTCCTTACCTCTTGGAAGAACAGGTTTTTCTGCAAAAAAATCTAAAACACCAAAAGAAAACTGACCAATTTTTGCCGTTTCAAAACTGGAAGATCGCTCTGCTTGCACGAAAACGAATTGCGCATCGATGAAACCATTGCGTTCGGCGTATTCCTGTACGTCTTTCCAATCATCTATGAGCGATCCATTAACAATGATGCCGATTGCATCGATACCAGTGTCTGTACCACCGCCGACGACAGTCTCAGTAGTATCGAAACTTTCCGCGAGGAGGCGTCCTATCGCGAGATAACTCGCGAAATTCTCGAATTGAGTATCCTCTGCCATTTTATTGAATGAGTTTTCTGCAGAGAACTCCGTCAACAGTGATTTGGTTATTTTATCCATTCCCCCCCCTGGTAAATTTGAGATGAATCTTACAACAAATGAGCAGACTAATGATCGGTACGCTGCAACCTCAAATGCCATGAAGAAGAATGGATTTAATCTTAATCTTCAGCCGACGATGCCCAGCGAAGGATCGCTTCTGGCCGATTGCGGACTTAGTCTATGAACTGAATCGCAACTCCATATAAATTATTAAAGGCGCGTTTAGCTAAAATTGGTGCTCCTTGACGAATCAGAAAAAAAGCCCCGCAACACCACTGTCGCGGGGCTTCTTTTTATCTACGCTGCATTTCAAGCAATCCGCTGCTCCGAAGCCGGATCAAACAACAGCGCCTTGGTCAGATCAAACGCCAGCTTCAGCGGCTCATTCGGCAAGGCACCTGCGCGCGGATGCGTGCGGCATGTCACCGGCGCGTCGTTGAAGCGTGCCACTACCAAAGTATCCGGGCCGGTTGGTTCGGTCAGTTCGATAACGCAGTCGACTTCGGTCGGACGGTAGCTGCCGGTGGTGCTGAGCGGATCGCCCGCATTTCTACTGTTATGGGCACTCATCGCATCGGTCACGTGTTCCGGACGGATGCCGAGGACGATGTCGCGGCCTACCCATTTTGCTACTGCATCGGTGTGGCCGTTCAGCGGCAGGGTCAGCAGCGTCTTGCGGCCGCCGTGGTCGAGCTCGAATGCCGGGGCGGAGCCGTCGGTAGTCAGCTTGCCGCGCAGGAAGTTCATCGACGGCGAGCCGATGAAGCCGGCCACGAACAGGTTGCTCGGCGAGTCGTAGATCTCTTGCGGGCTACCGAATTGCTGGACCACGCCGTCCTTCATGACGGCGATGCGGTCGCCCAGGGTCATCGCTTCGATCTGGTCGTGCGTGACGTAGACGATGGTGCTGCCGAGGCGCTGGTGCATGCGCTTGATTTCGGCGCGCATTTCGACGCGCAGCTTGGCGTCCAGGTTCGACAGCGGTTCGTCGAACAGGAACAGCGACGGGTCACGTGCGATCGCGCGGCCCATCGCCACGCGTTGACGTTGGCCGCCGGACAGCAGTGCCGGTTTGCGGTCCAGCAGATGGGTGATCTGCAGGATGTTGGCGACGCGCTCGACGATTTCCTTTTGTTCGGCTTTGGGGATCTTGCGGATGCCGAGGCCGAAGGAAATGTTTTCGCGCACGGTCATGGTCGGGTACAGCGCGTACGACTGGAACACCATGGCGATGTCGCGCTCTTTCGGGGCGACGTTGTTGACGACGCGGTCGCCGATCATGATCTCGCCTTCGGACACGCTTTCCAGTCCGGCGATCATGTTGAGCAGCGTCGACTTGCCGCAGCCGGAGCCGCCGACCAGGATCAGGAACTGGCCGTCTTCGATTTCGAGGTCGATGCCCTTGAGGACTTCGTTACCGTTCGGATAGACCTTGCGTACGTTGCGAATTGATAAGCTTGCCATTTTTCTACATCTCCATGAATTCTTTTCAAACCGGCTCACGATCCTACTGCGAGGCCATGATCCGGCGTCGTGCGGTACTCGGAATCCTCATGTACTGAAGTACATTCCGGTTCCTCCGTTCCACCGCCACCGGCTGATGGCCTCTCGCTACGGATCGTGAACCGGTTTAGCCCTTAACAGCGCCGGCGGTGAGGCCACGCACAAAGTATTTACCTGCGAGGATATACACCAGCAGCGTCGGCAGCGCAGCGATGATCGCCGCCGCCATGTTGACGTTGTACTCGGTCACGCCGGTCGAGGTGTTGACCAGGTTATTGAGCGCCACGGTGACCGGTTTTGCGTCCGAGCCGCCGAACACCACGCCGAACAGGAAGTCGTTCCAGATCTGCGTGAACTGCCAGATGAAGCACACCATGAAAATCGGCAGCGACAGCGGGAAGATGATCTTGCGGTAGGTCAGGAAGAATCCTGCGCCGTCGATGCGTGCCGCCTTGACGAGCTCTTCCGGCACGGTCACGTAGTAATTGCGGAAGAACAGCGTGGTGAACGCGATGCCGTAGACGATGTGGACGAAGATCAGGCCCGGTGTTGTGTTGGCCAGGTCGAACATGCCCAGCAGACGCGCCATCGGCAGGATCACCACTTGGAACGGGATGAAGCAGCCGACCATCAGTGCGGCGAACAGCGCCTCAGATCCACGGAAGCGCCAGTGCGCCAGCACATAGCCGTTGAGCGAGCCGATCAGGGTGGAGATCAGCACCGCCGGAATCGTCATCTTCAACGAGTTCCAGAAGAACGGCGCCAGGCCGCCACAGTCGACGCCGGTGCAGGCGCTGTCCCAGGCTTTGCCCCAGGCGGTCACTGTCGGCGCCATCGGCGGCGCCAGCAGGTTGCTGGTGCGGATTTCGTCGAGCGACTTGAGCGAGGTGGTGATCATCACGTACAGCGGCGCGAGGTAGTACAGCGCCACCAGCACCAGCAGGATGTAGATCAGCACGCGGCCGATGGTGAGCGGCTTGTGCTCCTGGTTCGGGCCCCCTTTGGGGGCGAAGGTATCAACGGCCATTGCGGGTTCCTTTCGTTTCCAGGTACATCAAAGGCACCAGCACGGCCAGCACGGTCGCCAACATCATCACGGCGGACGCGGCGCCAAGGCCGAGCTGTCCGCGCGTGAAGGAGAACTGATACATGAAGATCGCCGGCAAGTCCGACGAGGTGCCGGGTCCGCCTGCGGTCAATGCCATGACCAGGTCGAAGCTCTTGATGGCGATGTGGCCGAGCACCAGCAGCACGCTGAAGAACACTGGACGCAATGCCGGGATGACGATGCGGCGGTAGATGGTCGGCAAGCTGGCGCCGTCGACCATCGCGGCCTTGATGATGGCGTCGTCGATGCCGCGCAGGCCGGCCAGGAACAGCGCCATCACAAACCCGGACGACTGCCAGACGCCGGCGATGACGACGGTGTAGATCGCCATGTCGGAGTTGACCAGCCAGTCGAAGGTGAAATTGGCGAAGCCCCAGTCGTGCATCATTTTTTCCAGGCCGAGGCCGGGATTGAGAATCCATTTCCACGCAGCGCCGGTGACGATGAAGGACAGCGCCATCGGGTACAGGTAGACGGCGCGCAATGCGCCTTCGGCACGGATCTTCTGGTCCAGCAGGATCGCCATGAACAGGCCGATGGCCAGGCACAGCAGGATGAACAGGCCGCCGAAGATGCCGAGGTTGCTGGCGGCAGTCCACCAGCGGTCGAGCGCGAACAGCCGGGTGTATTGATCGAAGCCGGCGAATGTGTAATTGGGCATCAGGCGCGAATTGGTCAGCGACAGATAGCCGGTGAGCGCGATGAAGCCGTAGACAAAGACCAGCGACAAAATGATGGTCGGCGATAAGACCAGGCGCGGCAGCCAGTTGTCGGCCAGCGCGGCGAATTTTCCACTGCGGCGCGGTACGGCCTTGCCGGCGGCGTTATTGCCGCCTTTGCCGCCAGTACCGGTCGACAGGGAAACTGTTGAATTGGACATGCATGTCTCCTGAACCCGGGGAACTATCGCGAAACCGGCGGCATGATCTTGCCGGTCTTTCACGACGATGGGCGCCCGACCGCTGCGCCCGCCCCGTAAATACCCTGTCCGCAAACACGCCGGAGCGTGCTGCGGGACAGGCCTTATTACACTGCTTCTAATTACTTCTTATTGCTTACTGAGTCTTGGCTGCTTTAGCCAGCGCTTGCACGGCGGCTTGCGAAGTCATGTTGGAGTTCATGAACTTGGCAATCACGTCGAACATCGCGCCTTGCGCTGCCGAGCTGACAGCCATGCCGTGGGCCATGCTTGGCTCCAGGGTGTTGGCCTTGCTCGATGTCGCGAAGTCGTCCATCGACTTGGTGGCGCAGCTGTCGAACTTGCCGCGTGGGATATCGGGACGGACCGGGATCGAACCCTTGTTCAGGTTGAAGACTTCCTGGAACTCAGGGCTCATGATGGCAGTTGCCAAGGTCAGCTGGGCCTTTTGCGAATCAGGATTCTTGACCTTGAACATGGCGATCGAGTCGATGTTGAAGGTGTAGGATTTTTCGGTGCCTGGTGCTGCGACGCACAGATAGTCCTTGCCTGGTTGCTTGCCGGCGGTGGTGAACTCGCCCTTGGCCCAGTCGCCCATGAATTGCATGCCGGCCTTGCCGTTGATGACCATGGCGGTTGCCAGGTTCCAGTCACGGCCTGCGGAATCCTTGTCGATGTAGGTCTTGATCTTGCCCAGTGTGTCGAAAGTCTTGACCATGTTGGCGCTGGTCAGGGCTGTCTGGTCCAGTTTCACCAAAGCCTTCTGATAGAAGTCGGCGCCGCCGACGCCGAGGGCGACGGTTTCAAACACGGTGGCGTCCTGCCATGGCTGACCGCCATGGGCAACGGCGACGAAGCCGGCCTTCTTGATCTTTTCTGCGGCGTCGAAGAATTCATCCCAGTTGGTTGGCGTCTTGGCGCCGGCTTTCTTCAACACTTCAGGGTTGATCCACAGCCAGTTCACGCGGTGCACGTTGACCGGTGCGGCGACATAGTGGCCTTGATACTTCATCACGCTGGAGACCGACTTCGGCAGCAGGGAATCCCATTTGCCGGCAGTTGCGGCGGCGTCGATATTGGCCAGCACGCCTTCCTGACCCCATTCCTGAATGGCAGGGCCCTTGATCTGGGCGGCTGTCGGAGGGCTGCCGGCGATGACGCGCGCCTTCAGGGCGGTGGTCGCGTTTTCACCTGCGCCGCCGGCGACTGCGAAGTCTTTCCAGGTCACGCCCTTGGCTTCCATGATTTTCTTGAGTTCGGCGACCGATTTTGCTTCACCGCCGGAGGTCCAGTAATGCAGCACTTCCACTTCCGCGGCGTACGCTACGGTGGAGGCGGCGATCAGGGTGGTGGCGATCAGACTTTTTTTAATGGCGTGCTTCAACATCATTTTTATCTCCTGTGTTTTAAAAATTGCCGTCGGCTTGCACCGCGGCAAGGTCTGGGTTCCCCGGGGAAGAGAACTTGCTGTTGGTACGGCGGGTGCCTCTTGGACACTCTTCTGGAAGATCTTTTCTACATCACTTTAGTAAAACTACAAAAATTGCCTTAATAAATTTAATTATTAAGACGAACTCCCGTCGCTCGCTTGTAATTGTAGTAATGCTACAGTAACATTGCAATATAAGTTTTGTTTAATTACATAGATATCTCATGCAAGTCATTCAAGAAGAAGCGTGCTTGTTCAATTTCGTCCTGTTTGGAGCGACAGGCGACCTGGCGATGCGGAAAATCCTTCCGGCGCTGTTCTCCGCGCATCTTGACGGCAAATTGCATCAAGATGGGCGCATCATCTGTGTCGCGAAGCAGGAGTTGAATCAGGAGTCGTATCTTGACTGGGTCCATACCCACTCCGGCCTGTATGTCCGCGAAGGCATTGCCAATCAGAACGCCGACAAATGGCAAAGTTTTCTGCGCCGCATTAGTTATGTGGCGCTGGACGCGACCAACGCCGCCGACTACGCGTTGCTCGGCGAACAACTGAACAACCAGGCCGTCACGGTGTATTACCTGGCGACCTCGCCAAAGCTGTTCGAACCGATCTGCAACCACCTGGCCGCCAGCAGCATCCCGCTGGACAATGCCCGCGTGGTGCTGGAAAAGCCGCTCGGCCACGACCTGCAGTCCTCGCGCGCGATCAACGACGCCGTGGCGCGCGTGTTCGCCGAAGACCAGATCTATCGCATCGACCACTACCTGGGCAAGGAGTCGGTACAGAACTTGCTGGCTTTACGCTTTGCCAACAGCCTGTTCGAACCGCTGTGGCGGCGCGAGTCGATCGAGCACGTGCAACTGACCATCGCCGAGCAGCTCGGCGTGGAAGGCCGCGGCGAGTTCTACGACGGCACCGGCGCCTTGCGCGACATGGTGCAGAACCATTTGCTGCAGCTGCTGTGCATGGTGGCGATGGAACCTCCGACTTCGCTTGATGCCAATGCTATACGGGATGAAAAAGTGCGCGTGCTGCGTGCGCTCAAACCGTTCAGCCGCGACGACCTGGAAACCCGCGCCGTGCGTGGCCAGTACGCCGCCGGTGCGGTGCGCGGCCAGGCGGTCGGCGGTTATCACCAGGAAGCCGGCATTGCGCCGCAGTCGAAGACCGAGAGCTTCATCGCGCTGCATGCGGAGATTAACAATTGGCGCTGGGCCGGCGTGCCGTTTTTCCTGCGCACCGGCAAGCGCCTGGCGGAACGCACCGCGGAGATCGTGATCACCTTCAAGCCGATCCCGCACGCGATCCTGCCGATGCCGCACGGCGTGGAAAGCAGCAACCGGCTGGTGATCCGGCTGCAGCCGGAAGAATCGATACAGTTGCATTGCTTCGCCAAGCAACCCGGCGACAGCATGACGATACAGCCGGTGGCGCTGGACCTGGCCTTCGACCAGGCCTTCAAGCAGAAGCGAGCTGATGCTTACGAGCGGCTGCTGCTGGATGTGATTCGCGGCAACCTGGCGCTGTTCGTGCGGCGCGATGAACAGGAAGCGGCGTGGCGCTGGGTGGAACCGTTGTTGAACCATTGGCAGAGCACTGCTGCGCTGCCGAAATCGTATCTTGCCGGAAGTTGGGGACCCAGTGCATCGTCGGCGATGATGTCGCGCGCCGGCGCGCACTGGCCAGAAGACCGGTGATGGCCACGGATTTGCGCAAAGCGGGCTAATATACGCCCACCAAAAATAAAAGCATCGCAGAGCACGCCCGCGCACAGCCTCACCGATACGCATAACAGTTTTTTTTCGGAAAGTTTCACTACATGTCTTCAGCATCGCTCATACATGGCAGCTACAACGCGTCGAACACCTTCCTGGATGGTCCGCGTTTGTTGGCAGACATCGGCGGCACCAATGCGCGCTTCGCGCTGGAACGCGCTCCCGGACAGATAGATACGATCCAGACCTTGCGTTGCGCGGACTATGCGGAGTTTTCGCAGGCAGCCAGGGCTTACCTGGAAACCAACGAACATCCGGCCATCCACCATGCGGCGATCGCCATCGCCAATCCGGTGCAGGGCGACCAGATCAAGATGACCAACCACCATTGGGCGTTTTCGATTGAAGAGACGCGCAAGCTGCTCGGTCTCGATACGCTGCTGGTGGTCAACGATTTCACTGCACTGTCGATGGCGTTGCCGCACCTGGAGCAGTCGCATTGCGTGCAGGTCGGCGGCGGCCAGGGGCTCGAAGGCGGCGTGATCGGACTGGTCGGTGCCGGTACCGGCCTCGGCGTAGGCGGCCTGATCCCGAGCGAAGGCCGCTGGATCGCATTGGGCAGCGAAGGCGGCCACGTGTCGTTCTCGCCGGCGGACGAAAAGGAAGCGGCGATCTTGCAATATTGCTGGCGCACTTACAAGCACGTCTCGGCCGAACGCCTCATCTCCGGCCCCGGCCTGGAAATGATTTACAGCGCCTTGTGCGAAATCAATAAGGTCAAGAATCCGGAAGAACTGGCGGCACCGCAAATCGTCGACCGCGCGCTGAACCAGAAAGATGCGCTGTGCCTGGAAGTGGTCGACTGCTTCTGCGGCATGCTCGGCACGCTGGCGTCCAACGTCGCCGTCACGCTCGGCACCTTGGGCGGCATCTACATCGGCGGCGGCGTGGTGCCGCATCTGGGCGATTACTTTGCGCGCTCGGCCTTTCGCGCGCGCTTTGAAAGCAAGGGGCGTTTCGACGCCTACATGCAGAAGATCCCGACCTACGTCATCACCGCGCCCTACCCGGCTTTCGTCGGCGTCGCCGCGATCCTGGCCGAACGCCTGGGCGGCGGCAATGCCGTGCCTTTCCTGGAACGCATCCGCAAGGCGCGCTCGCAATTCTCGCCGGCCGAAGAACGTGTGGCCGGCCTGATCCTGGCGCACCCGCGCGCGGTCATGAGCGAACCGATTTCGGAAATCGCCCGGCGCGCCAACGTCAGCCAGCCGACCGTGATCCGCTTCTGCCGCACCATGGGTTGCCAGGGCCTGGCCGATTTCAAATTGAAACTCGCCTCCGGCGTGACCGGCACGGTGCCCGTCGCGCACAGCCAGGTGCACGTCGGCGACTCGTCGCTGGACGTCGGCGTCAAGGTGGTGGACAACACCATCGCGGCGATGATGGAAGTACGCGACAGCCTTAACGCCGACACGCTGAGCAAGGTCATCGAAGTGCTGAGCCACGCCACGCGCGTTGAGTTCTACGGCTTCGGCAGCTGCGGCCTGGTGGCGGAAGACGCGCAACAGAAATTCTTCCGCCTCGGCATTCCGTCGACCGCCTACACCGATCCGCAATTGCAGGAAGTCTCGGCCTCGCTGCTGAAGAACACCGACGTCGCGGTCATCATTTCAAACTCGGGCCGCCTGCGCCATCTGGCCACCACGGTCGAAGTTGCAGTGAACTCCGGCGCTACCATCATCGCGCTGGCGCCGAGCAATTCGCAGCTGGCCAAGCGCGCCGACTACACGCTGGCGGTCGAGCACGACGAGGGCAGCATGATGCACATCCCGATGGTGTCGCGCATCCTGCTGCTGTTGCTGGTGGACGTGCTGGCGGTGGGCGTGTCGCTGAACCGTTCCAGTCCGTTTGCGGAACTGCAGCGCCAAGCCAAGCGCGGCATCCTGGCCCACATCGCGTCGACCCACGACGTCCTCGGCGACAAGGTCCCGGCAGCCGACGATCGTCCGTTGGAAAAACACGGCGACGAAGGCAACAAACCCAACCTGATTTCGCACACCAAGTAAGGCCGGCAAGACAGGACAAGCGGCGGAGACAGGAAGGCAGGCCGCATGCAGCGCAGCCTTCCGCATGCAAACAAACCGGCAAGGCCTGTGGGGCTTGCCGGTTTTTCTTTGTCGCTTCCTTACCGCTTTGTTGCTGTCGCCGGATGGATGCCGAAGCGCCATCCGCGCAGGCAATAAAAAAGCCCGCTCAACATCGAACGGGCCAAGAGGGGGAGTTCCTCAGGATGTCACTACACCTACGATTACTCTGCGTTACGTGTGCCGCCCGACTAAAGTACAGCACGTTTGCTGCAGACCTGCGCGGGATGATTCCATCGCGACTATTAACGATGGAATCATGCCCGCGAGGACGGTGCCGGGATCACGTGACCCCGGGCTTGTCTTGCATCAGAACGAGTGGCTGATACCAGTGTAGAACGCCTGCTGGTTTTGGCCCTTGATGCCGCCGCCACCGTACTCGACTGCGAAGTCGGAGTTGGCGCCGTTACGAACGGTACCGACGGTTGCGTACAACAAAGTGCGCTTGGACAGGCTGTAATTGCCGCCGAGGACAAACAGATTCGCGCTGCCGACACCGGCGTTGACGTTCACGTGATAGGCAGCGCCGATCAGCGTCAGAGCAGGAGTGATCTGGTAGTTCGCACCCAACCAGTAGTGGTTGGCGCGGTCAGGCTGGCCTGTCGCGACGGAATTCGCGCGCAGGTTTTCATAACCGGCGAACAGTTTCAGCTTGTCGATGGTCAGGGTGCCGCCCAGTGTCAGCTCTTTGGAAGAGTTGAACAGTGTCGAGTATTGACCGTTGGTGTCGCGTTGCACGTCATAGATGGCGCGCAGTTCGTAGGTTGGTTGTACATAGGCCAACGAAATACCATCGCGGCTGCCGTTGTTGGTGACGGTCGTGCCGGTACCCTTGGTGAACGAGCCCGCAGCTTCGCCGAAGCCGTGCATCACGGTTGCCGTGAAGCCGCCCAGATTTGGCGACTCGTAGCTGACCATATTATTGGTTTGCGGCCAGTTGCGTTCCTTGACCAGCGTCGCTGTACTCAGCGCTTGCTGGCCGGTCGGGTCCAGCGCCCAGATCGGATCGCTTTGGATCGCCAGGTCTTTACCGACCTTCAGCGTACCGGCCGAACCGCTCAGACCAACGAAGGAACGACGTGACCACAGCGAGCCTGGGTTCGAAGCCGCGCCATTGACCGAGCCATTCGACGCGTCGAAGCCGCTTTCAATAGTGAAGATCGCCTTCAGACCGCCGCCCAGGTCTTCAGTACCCTTGAAGCCGAACATGCTGGTGCCCCATTCGTTGCCGTCGATACCCCATTTGCTGCCGCGGGTGCCGTTAGCGCCAGCCTGGTTGCTCTGGTAATTGATACCGGCGTCGATACGGCCGTAGACGGTCACGTTAGTTTGAGCCTGAGCGCTTGCGCATGCGCCGGCCATGACGGCAGCAATAGCGAGCGGCTTCGCAATGAATGCGACCTTTGATGCTTTTTTCATTTCATCTCCTAAATATGCTTGTGGGGACTTCCACTATTTTTCGAGCATTGCACTCGAATTCTTTTTTTTGGGCATTGTTTCCACGCGTCCATGTGACGGCTGCGTTTCTTTTTGCCTCTCTACATTTTATGTAGTTTTACTAAAAATTTTATTTAATTCTACACATTAAAAAATTAATTTCCACGGTTTTTTTACCGCAACTACATAGATTCAATAGATTTATTGAGAATTACAACACTTCTGCGCCCTAAGAATGGGTTCTATGTGTACTAATGTTACAAGTAGCTTTGCTACTTTTTATTAGTTTTAAAACTACATTTTTGTTGAAAAACTATTTCTAGCTTGAATTTAATGCTTGTTGGAAATGAGATTAGTGAGATGAAGTTGGCGGGCGCGCCAAAGGCCAGTCCGGACAGCGGCCTGATCTGACTACGTGAATGCGATGAAAAAACAAAGGCTTAGCGAAAACAGCTAAGCCTTGCAGAGAGGTAAGAAGAATGTTGGACTGGGCGCACAAGGTGTGCGAGGCGCAAGATCGATACCGCTGCCTCTCCACGCTCCTTCAGCGGACCGGTGCAAACAGCTTGCCGAAATCGATTTCCACAGCTTGCGCCGGCTCGGCCAGCAAACCCAGCGCGTATTCGCCCAGGTGGTGCTCCATCAGGCGCGCGGCCAGCGCAGGCTGGCTTTGCTCGATGGCGTCAAGGATGGCGATATGTTCGTCAGCCGAGCAGCTGTTGCGCTTGGGCGTCTCGTACAAGCCGATCAGCAGCGAGGTGCGGGCGATCAGGGTGCGCAGGTAAGCGGTGACGATGTCGTTCTGATTGACCTCGGCCAGCTTGATGTGAAATTCGCCGGACAGGCGGATCCAGTCGCGCCAGTTGCCGTCTTCGCGCAGGGCGTGTTCTTTCACAATCATCTCGCGCAGTTCGGCGAAAGCCTTGCTTTTGTTGCCGGGCTTGGCGGCCAATCCCTTGACCGAGCCGACTTCCAGGATGACGCGCGCTTCGAAGACCTCGCGCGCTTCATTGATGTCGTGCAAAGCGATGATGGCGCCCCGGTTGGGCTGCAGCTCGATCACCCGCTCATGCGCCAGCTTGACGAAGACGCGCCGCAGGGTGCCGCGCGTGACGCCGAAGGCCTCGCACAAAGGCGCTTCCACCAGGCGTGTACCGGGCGGCAGCTTGTGATCGAGGATTGCGTCGATGATCGCCATATATATACGGGCGTCGACCGCGTCGTTGGTCAAGTCCTTGTCCTTGAGCTTATCCACCCTCGCCTCGCTCATCCCGCCTCCGGAAAAAGGACAGGCAAGCGGCGCATTGTGCTCAATCTCTGCATAAATCGTGAAAAACTTTCCCAAAAGAATTTGACGTAACCATCACAGTATAAGTGTTAAGCCCCGGGCTTGCAGACGGGGGAATGATGAAAAAACACGTGGTGAGGGTGTTACAAGGGTTTCTGCTCCCGCTTCGGACGCACGCTCACATGGCAAAGCCCTCCCGATTATTGTGCACAATTTTATTCAGAAGGTGCACAAAATCTCTTCGTGTCAGCATTGCGAAAGCTTCAGGCTTGCTGCGTCTACGTCTCCCTCACTCTCCAAAGCCTTTGTTCACGCGCTTTTCCGCCGCATTTGCAAACAGACTGATGCTCTCTGGCACGCTTCTCGCTTATTGCAAACCTCAAGATTGTGCACAATCCTGATTTAAATTGTAATCACCGGCGCATCGACTCAACGCGCCGGCCTCGCAGCAAGCATGAAATGCAGTGCAGGTAATCCTCATGACAAAAGCTGGTCCGGCGGGAACGGGCGCCGGGCCGACACGATAACCATATCAAGAAGGACAACATGAACACATTCACCAAACTCGGCGCGGCAACCCTGCTGGTGGGCGCCAGCGGCATCGCGTGCGCACAATCGAGCGTGACGATCTCGGGCGTGATCGACACCGGCTTCGGCTACACCAGCAATGCCGGCACCGGCACCCAGACCAAGGTCGGCATGCTCAACAGCATCCTCGGCGTCTCCAATGTCG